>Ga0315909_10001596_pt1 | contig 30541 bp, 35 predicted proteins | sample LakEriMetagenome_11_FD_203527 | JGI IMG/M metagenome (GOLD analysis project Ga0315909, IMG submission 203527) | Freshwater fungal communities from buoy surface, Lake Erie, Ohio, United States - Buoy 2 MA125 | ecosystem: Environmental > Aquatic > Freshwater > Lake | place: USA: Lake Erie, Ohio... | reverse complement strand
AAGGCTTTAGCAATGATGATTTGTTAACTTTAGGTTTAAGTCTGCTTGCAAGCAAATCTCCAAACTTTATGACTGCGCTTGGCGAAGCCGGATTGGCTACCGTTGCTGGTAAGAAAGAGCGTGAGAAAATTGAGCGCGAGCAGGCCAAGTCTGGGGTTGAATTGGATTACATGAAGGCGCGTACCAAAGAAGCCGAAGCAAACGCGGCTCTTATTGAGCGTGGCGGTAGAGAGAAAAAGCTAGAGTTGGAAGCTGAGAAGATGATCCAAAAGCACATGGCTGATTGGATGGACAGCATGGAAGGTAAGACGGGCGCACTGCGCCAAGATGGTGGTTTGGCTAAACAGCGTGAAGAAGAACGAGTTCGTACAGCCATCTATGCAAGTCTTGGAATTACTCCTATAATGAGATCAACATCCGCTTCTTCGGGTGTTGGGTTGTCAGCTTCTGACTCCGCACTAATCAATAAATATCTTAGGTAACCGCCATGGAAATCAGCCAAGTCCTTGAAGCCCTCCGCAACGCAGATGCAGCAGGTGACAAGGAGGCGGCAAGGCGGTTAGCCCAGATAGCCCGTCAAATGATGGGCGATGAAGAAGTTGCAAAACCTAAGCCCAAAGAAGGCATCGGTGCCGCGGTAGGTAAGGGCCTTGAGTCCTTAATCTCGTCTGGCAAGACTGCAATTGGATCTCTTACTGGCTCTCCTGAAGAAGCCGCCAAAGCCGCCCTTGCCCGTGGCGAAGACATTGACAGACGTTACGCGCAACAAGTTAGCCTTGATAAAGTCAAGGAAGCGTACGAGAAAAAAGGCGTTCTGTCTGCCGCTGGCGAAGCCATCAGTCAGGTTCCTGCGGCTATTGCCGAACAAATTCCCAACATTGCTACCACACTAGGCGGAGCCAGAGCAGGCGCGGCGCTTGGTTCTTTTGCTGGCCCTGCGGGTACAGTTATTGGTGGTATTGGCGGTGCGCTATTGCCGTCCCTTATTCAACAGTTTGGTGGCAACATTGAGCGCCAAGCAGCCGAGCAACAACAACGCGGTGAGCCTCTTACTATTGATCGTGGAGCCGCCGCCCTAGCCGCCGCGCCTCAAGCCGCGTTAGATGTAGCCGGTACGTTTATTCCTTTGGGTGGCCGTCTTGTCAGTAAGCTGACCGGTATCCCAGAGAAAGCTTTGTTTGGTAGAACTGCTGAACAAGCATCCAAACTAGCCGATGAAAGACTGCTGGCCACCCTTGCAAAAGGTACAGCCACTGGCGCTCTTGCTGAGATCCCGACTGAGATTACGCAACAGATGTTGCAGCGTGCGCAAGCAGGCTTGTCTTTAACAGACGAGGACGCCCTCAAAGAATACGGCGAAACAGCTTACCAAGTCGGTTTGCTTGCTCCTATTGGTGCAGCCGGTCGTTTTGGAGACAGAGCCGCGGCTCGGGGCGAACGTGCCCAGCAACAGGAAGTAGCGCGTCAAGAAGAGCAAATGCGCCAGCTTCAAGAAGAAGAGACGAAAAAAGAGCAAGACCGCATAGCCAAAGAGACAGCCAAGCAAGAAGCTGAAGCCGCTAAACAACAAGCGATTGCCGCTAAAGCAGAAGCAAAACGTTTAGCTCAAGCTAGGAAGCTAGGCACGCCTGAGCTACTGGCTCAGATGGGTGACGAAACAATTGTTGACTACGACAATAAAGGCGTTAGCAAATACTCGCTGCTTCCTGACGCAGAGCGTGCTCGTACTGAACAACTTAACAGTCTAGCCAAGCAGTTGGGCTATACCGATGACGAGATAAAAAATCAGCCGTTTGATGTTTTGCAGTCAACGCTTCGTGAGCGTGTGACGACAGACTTAGAGCAGGCCAAGCGCGTAGTGCCTGATTTGTTAAACCAACTGAAAGACGCTAGGGCTAAGCAGGACATGCAGCGAGTTATATCGCTGTCTAAACAACTTGAGAAGATGGTGCCGGCAGAGGAAAGCCTCAAAGGTACGCTTAAACAATTAGACAAACTAACCCCTGCTGAAGCTGATCTAGGATCGGTACGCAAAGCGCTAGACAAAGCATTGGACAACGGCGACTTTGCCAAAGCCCAAACACTAGCTGCGCAGTTAGAAAAACTGCAGACTACACAAGCTGGACTTGAGCGTAAGGTTCCCGGCGAGGCGGTGCCGCGTAACATCCGTGCACTACCTACTGAACAGGTGGACATGTTTGGCGCTGACTTCCAAGCGGAGTTGGATCAAAAAGATCGCCAGCAAGCACAGCAAGACATTGAGCAGATCACTGAAAGACAGCCCGCCTCACAGGTCAGCAGGGACGAAGACCTGTTTACTGCCGAGCAGGATTACGAAGAAGTTATTAAAACTAAGGAAGAAGGTAAGAAAAAATCCCTCACTCCTGAAGAGTATGCAGAATCACTAAGCCGCGGTATTGACCCTGACTTTGTTGGCCCAGAAGCGCGTACTGGCAAAGCCGCGCCCAAGGTGCTGTACCGCGAAGTACCCAAAGAACGTGCGCCTACCGACGTTAGAACGCTTCTCTCTACACCCGCCGCTGGCAAACTGCCCACAGGCCCCACTGTGCGCATACCCTACATCGTTGATGAAAAGGGTGTCAGCCGTGACTTGACCGAGAAAGAAGCCAAGGAACTGCAAGAGCAAGAGCCCAAGGTTGCCAAGACGGGCGTGGACGAAGCCATTGACTCAGGAATTATCAACTCAGAAGTCAAAGACATCCTTGGTCTTAAAGGTCTCAGCAACAGGAAGCTCGACCTCAACGTCATTGAAGACGCAGAGTTTGTCGAAGGTAAGTTGCGTGCCAAGCTGGATGCCAGCAAACAGAAAGCGCAAGAGCTACTCGATCAGTACATGGCTGATCCGTTTGCTGAAAACAATCTGTACGACACAGAAGGCAACCTGTCAGAGAAAGCCAAGGAGATCCTGTGGCGTGACATGCAGGCTCAGGAACTGGAGCGCTTGCTCAAGCATATTGAGGAAGGCAAACGTGGTCGCCGTACTGCGGCTGGAGAAGAACGCCTTGCCGAGAAGGTAGTTGCCGCACCAGAACGTAAAACAACTATTGACACTACGCTGCCACCCATTGAGAAGATGGAAGCCAAAGATGCCAACGAGTTGGCACAGGTCATGGGCGTTAGCGGCGTAGCAGAACTTAAAGCCGCAGACAATGAAGAGATTAGCGCACAACGCCATACGCTGGAAGCCAAGCGTCAGAAGAAAAATAAAGACGAAGCCTACGATAAGCTTGTTGAAGCGCTAGAAGGTCAGCGTACATCTAAGGATGCGCCACACAAGTACGATTTAAAGTATTTGTCTAAGCTGCGTACCCAGTACGTACAGGCGGCATTGAAAGAAGCGGCGCATTTACGTGCGGCTCAGAGACAGTCACCCCTGTCTAGCGCCCAGATTCTGCAAGCTACCAACGACATGTACGGCTCGCTCAAAGAGTTGAGCACTCGGTATGTGGCAAAGCCGGTCAAAGAAACTGTTGTCACCAGAGTCAACAAACTGGAGAAGATGCAGGAACAGTTGGCTGGCATGGAGGCAGGGCCAAAACGTGAGGCTTTGTTAGCAAACATCAACAAGCTTGTTGAGAGCCAGCAAAAACCAATCCGCAACAAGATCAAGGCTAAGCAACAAGAATCGGTGCGCTTGCGTGACCAGATGGAGCGTTATCGTAATTCAGAGTTAGAGCCTGCCCGTCAAAAGTGGTTGGCAATGCCAGAAGGCCCAGTTGGTAGCCAAGCATATATTGCCCGTGACCAGATGCAACAGCGCTACTTGTTGCGTAAAAAGAAGTTTGACGGTTTTGCAGAGCACGATTCTAGGGTTACGCAAGACATCACAGACTTGATGAAGCGCTTGGATGAGCCAAGGCTCACCCGAGGCAGGAAAGAAAAAGACGTACGTCCTGCAAGCCAGCGTCCATTTGCCGACCGCAAGAAAGCGGTTGAGACAATTAAAGAACAGTTAGAGACTGCTGAAGCCGCGCTGTTGGCTAAGCCTGAGCGCAAGCGTGTGGAAGTGTCTGAGATTGAGCGTCGTCAGGGATTGCTGGCGCAGATCAGAGAAAAAGAAATTCAGCTTGAAGCGCTAGCAAACAAACACGGCGAGCAAGAAAACCGTGAAAAGCTGGCAAAAGAAATTGCGGCTTTAAAGGCACGCTACAAAAAGCAAGAAACAGAACTTGCTACACGCCAAAAAGCGCCTGAGATTCCTACCAACTTTAAAGAACGACGCGACGAAGCCGCTGAACTGGAGACCCAGATCAAGGAAGCGTTTGCCGCCAAGGACTACGACAAGACTGCCAAGTTGCTGGCGCGTATGCAGCAGTTGGATTTGGGTGAAGACCTAGCGTCTGAGCTTGGAACTGATCTTGAGTACAACCAGCGGGTGCTGGAGCGTGCCATTAAAGATACGCAAGGCGAGCTTGACGCGCTTGTAAACATTCCACCCGGCAAAGAAGTTAAGGTTGGTGCGAAAGTCCCCCGTCGCGGATTGTCTGAAGAGCAGCAACAGCAACTCAAGCAACTGAACAAGCGCATGGAAGCGCTACAGAAGAGCTTTGCACAGAACCAAGCATCGCTAGACGACATTGGACTCTTTGCCGCAAAGGATGTCGATACTACAACAGAAGATTTATTTGCGCCTAGTGAAGAACAAGGCGTTATCTTTGAGACGCCCGAACAGTTCTTGGGTTCGTCCAAGTACGGCAAGATTGCCAAGCTGCGTAAAGAAGCTAGCCGCCTCACCAGCATCATGCCTGTGCGGTTTGAAGACTTGCAGAAAGCGCGTACTGATTACGTGACTGCCCTTGGCGCATTGGAAAATTTACGCAAACGACCTGAAGCTACACAGTTTAATTACTACGGTGAGTTGTCAGGCCAGTATGCTCTACAAGCAGAAAACATGCGTAACAAAGCCAAAGCATCTTATGCTTCTGGTAGCAAATTTGCACGCGCACAATTTGCCACGCAAGATGCAGAAGCTAGACGTTTGCAAGAACGTGCTGATTTGTACGAGAAGATGGCTAACAACGCCAAGCTGTTAGACATAAGCAAATATTCTGAAGACTTGCAGCAAGCTGTTACTGAAGCCAAACTTCAAGGTTTGAACGTAGAAGAAGACAGCCGCGAGATTGGTTTGTCAATGGCGCAGAAAAACGTTGATCGTTTAAAAGCCGCTATGAACGACATGGATGAGTTGGCCCGTAAAAACGGCACAACAGAACCAGTCGTTAAGGAAAAGCCAGAAGACATTCCCAAAGGTGATGCACTGCAAGAAAGACTTGGCGCTGTTAACAAACAAATTGCGGCTGTAAAAAACCGCATGAAAAACGAGGCTCCTGACGAGCGTACGCAATCTGCGTATGAAATTGAAAGTTTGTTAGCTTATAGAAGCGAGTTAGAGACTGAGCAGTTTATGCGCACGGCTGAAGGCCGTCTTGTGCAACTCCGTGAAAGTTTCATGGAAGAGTACAGCACTGATGTTAATCCAGCAGAGCCATTTAAAACGGCTTTGGGGCGCGCTAGAGAGCGTGCAGAAGAGTTACAACAGCAACAAACAAAAGAGAAAGAAGATTTAATTGCCGCTTTGCGGGAGAACCGCGGAGAAGTATTTGACGCTATCAGCCGTATGTCTAGGGCTACGCCCCCTACAAACAAGCAAGCGTTTATTGATTTCAATATGGATTTGTATGAGTTGCGTGAGCAACTGGCTTCTATTGATGCAAACATTAAGGAAGCCGAAAGCAAAGTTGTTGAGGTCACAGAAAACGAAGTTCAGATGCTTCGCCGTGCTGACAGTGCATTGAAGGACGCTTGGGCTAAACTTAAAGCCGCCGAGAAAGCGCTTACATACAAAGACGAAAAGAAAACAGCCGATTTAGCTAAACGCCGCAGTGCGCTTATCTTGTCTCAAAAGACGGTGGATCAAGCCAAAGAAAGAGCCCGTTTACAAAACAAAGCTCAACAAGAGCGCATCCAAACAGGCGCAGGTATACCTAGCACCAAAGTTACCCGCGTCAAAGCTTTGAGCGAAGAAGGCCGTAAAGCGGCTTACGCTTCTGGTAGGTTTGGCGTGTCTCGTGAAGTTCAAACTATGAACGCTGGTTGGACTGTGGAGTACACATCCGACGGCCCAGTCTTTAACTACAACCCTAAAGACGACCCAGAAGCTGATGATAAAGATAAAAAGCGTAAGAACGTTACGGCTAAAAAAGCGTATGACTCACTTAAGAAAGCCCGCAAGGCGTACAGAAATGCGCTCACAACCTTTGACCAACGCCGTATTGACGTAGCCAAAGAGAAGTTGGATGCCCAAGAACTCTTCATGGAAGACTTGGCAGGCGCTCGGTACGTGTCTGTAAAAGAAGTTGTTGGCTCTACGTCTACAGAACTAGATACTAAATGGCAAGTTTCTCAGGAAATTAACCGCCTGCCCAAGAAAGAAATCACTACGTACACCAATGCGCGTGCTGAGCAAGAGAAGCTACGCAAAGAAATTGAGCATGTACGTACACTCAAAGGGCAGACTGAGATTAGCCAGCAACGCACGGCTGTGCGTAATGCTCAAAACCAGTACGACAAGATTGCGTACGAGTTGTCTGAAGTTAAGCGTAAGCAAGAGTATGACATCAGCACACTCAGCGAGTCGGCTTACGACCGCCGTGTTAAAGACTTAACGCAACAGCTTGACCAGACCAAAGCTCGGTTGGCTGAGTTGTCAACACGTTTGAAACCAATGGAGGTTAAGAACGAGGAGCGCCTTGCCGACTTGACTAAGCGTTACTTTGCGGCCAAGAAGATTGCTGACGAAATTCTGTTAGGTAAACCAGAAACAGATACTAAGGGCGCTACCCGTGCGCCTATTGCTGAGAACGTCAAAGACATGAAGAGCGCCATGCGCACACTGGCGCGTGACGAGAAGAACTCAGACATCAAACCGTTGATTAAGCAAAACCAAAAGCTTAAGGGCGCGTCGTCTGAAGAGCAGCGTGTGCGTAGAGCGGCTGAAGGTTTGGCTAAGAAAGATCGTCTGGTTACCATGTACTCTAAGGGTTCGCCTGAGTACAACAAGGCTTTGAAAGAAGTTACTGGCGGTTATGTTAAGCGGTTGATTGACAGTACTGATGACACAGACGGCACAGTGTTTCGTGTGGAAGCAGAGCCGGTTTTAAATCCTATAGCCGAAGCAGAAGGTAAAGCTATTGCAGACAAGTTTGCAAGCAAGCTGCCCAAAGACGTTAAGTTTATTTACGCCCCGACACTCAGTCAGGCGCCAGTTAAATATTTGAAAGCGTTAGCTAACGCCGGTGTAAATGTAGAAACGTCATCAGTCAAAGGCGGTGTGTTACCCGACGGCACGATTGTTGTTATTGGCGATCAGCATACCGATGCGTTGGACTTAGAAAAGACTTTGATTCACGAAGCCGTAGGTCACTATGGTGTGGATGTGGTACTTGGCCCCCAAGGTATGATGGACTTGACCAAAGCCATTCGTACCACGGAAGGCGGCATCTTTGGCATGGCCAAAGCTTTGGGCGTTGAAGAAGACGTGTTGGCATCGGCTACTGCATGGGAGCAACGCGCTGTTGAAGCTGAGCAAAAAGGCGAAGTAGAAATTGCGCAAAAGATTCGCCGCATGGGAGAGATCCAGTCTGTGCGTGAGATGCTGGCGCACATGCAAGAAGCCACAGTCAACGAGACGTTTGTCCAGAAGGCTGGCCGTTACATCAAGGTAGTGTTGGGCGCTCTTCGCCAATGGCTACGCAGTATGGGGATGCCGGGCTTGTCGCAAGTCAGTACAAACGAGTTGTACTACACAATGTTCCAAGCTACCAAGCGTATGCAACAGGAGTTTGCAGGCACGTACGAGTCCCCAACAGGCTTGATCTCTTTGCGTACCAACTACGCAACGCCTGAGTTGGCTGCGGCTGGCGCTATTGTTGACAAGGTCGTCGCTAAAGACAAAAACCTGTACGACAAGATTAAAGCTAACGGCTCTGGTTTGGCGTTTGAGACGCAAATGGTCGACCGTTTTGCTGGGTTTGAGCGTCTGTCTAAGGGTATGGAAAAGCTCAAAGGCACCCAGATGCTGTACTACTTGCGCATGTACGACCAGCGCATGAACTTTGTGGCTCAGTCTGTGGGCAATGGTGCATTGCAACGTACAGAAAAAACCCGTGCTGATGGCCGTAAAGAGTACATCATTGAGAGCGTCAAGGGGCCAAGCATCCGTAGCGTGGCCGAGATTCTCAAACGTGCAGCACCTTTGGTCGGCAGTCCAGATGGCGCCAGCCGTCTGTTCACCCTGTATTTGGCAGGCATCCGCGCTCAGAACAAGGGGCTGGAGACTTTAGGTTTTAACGGCAAGATTACACAGGCTGAATTGGATAGCGCCAACCGCGCTATTGATAACACGCCCGGCCTTAAAGATCTGTTTGAAACCGCACGGGCGGAATACAACGCGTACAACGAGGGGTTGGTTAGGTTTGCGGCTCAGACGCACGCGCTCCCACGCTCTGTTGTAGAAAAGCTACTTGCGTCCAAGGACTACATCCCGTACTACCGCCAACGTAACGGCGTAGTCGAATTGCTTATCGGTGGTGAAAACCCAGTCAAGATTGGTAACATTAAAGAGCAACCATACTTGCAAGAACTAGTGGGTGGCGATGAGCCGATCCTTGACTTCATGACCAGCGCTGTTCAGAACACGAACTTGCTGACTGACATGGCTTTGCGCAATCAGGCTACCAGCAACGCAGTCTTTGAGTTGGTGGACTTAGGTCTGGCAACCATTACCCGTAAACCTATTGCCGGCACTAACGTGGTTCGTTTTAAGGTTGAGCCTGACCCCAAGAACGAGAAAGACAAAGACACGGGTGAGCGCTATGCGTTGATCGCTACCGACAAGGCAGGCGTGCCTGCTGACATTTTGGTCAAGGGCATGGAGGGTATCCCATCACAGATGCCGTTTGCTCTGCGTGCTATGGCAGCCCCCGCTACGTTCTTGCGTAAGGCTGTGACAGCATCGCCTTTGTATGCGGCTAGGCAGTTGTTCCGCGATTCTTTGGCGGCTCCGCTATTGACCGGTGCTGATTTCTTCCCTGTTACTGGAGCGCTTAAAGAAATTGGTAGCGCAACCAAAGGCACGCTTGAGAGCCGAGGCATCACAGGCGGTCAGATATTTACCGGCGGTAGCGAAGACTTAACCAAAATCTTGCGTGACATTACGGCTGGCAGGGGCGTGTTCTCTGAACTGCTGTCTAGGGCTGAAGCTATCTCTATGGAGGCTGACGCGCTTACTCGCCGTGCCCAATACAACAGCTACATCAAGCAGGGATTGTCTGAGATGGAAGCTACGTACATGGCGCTTGAGTCCATGAACTTTAACAAGCGTGGTGCGTCACCTAGCATCCACTGGGCCAACTCGTTGATCCCGTTCTTCAACGCACAGATTCAAGGTCTGAATGTGTTGTACAAAGCTTTGACAGGCAACCTGCCTTTCAATGAGCGCTTGAAGATACAGGAGAAGTTGTTGACCCGTGGCTTGATGATTGCCGCTGGCACACTTGCGTATGCCGCCTCGATGCAGGACGACGAGGCTTATAAAAACGCTACGCCAGATCAGAAGTACGGCAATTGGTTTGTGCGTATCCCCGGCGTGGAAGAACCCTTGCGTATCCCAATCCCGTTTGAGATCGGTTACATCTTCAAGGCTTTGCCAGAGGCGCTTTACAACTCCATGATGAACGAGCATGGAAGCGAAGAGGCGGTTAAGGCGTTTAACCAAATCTTGATCCAGACTATTCCCGGCGGTACTAGCATGGCTACGATCGATGTTGGTGGGTTCAAGGTTCCTACGCTACTGCCTATACCGCAAGCCATGAAGCCTATCATTGAGACTTCGCTTGGTAAATCGTTCTACACAGGGCGCGACATTCTGTCTAAGGGTGAGCAACAGTTGCTACCAGAAGCGCAGTTCCGTGAGAACACCACCGAGATTGCCAAGGCTTACGGCTCTTTGGTTGGCGCTTCTCCTGTCAAGGTCGAGGAGTTTATCAAGGGCTACACCGGCACTATGGGCTTGGCGTTCTTGCAAGTGGTTAGTTCTCCCTTCTCTTCCGAAGGATCGCCTGAGAAGACCTACAAGCGTTTGTCTGAGCGTGCAGTCATTGGTGGCGCGTTCCAACCAAACGATGCTGGCGAGATTATCAACAGCACATTCAATCGTATGAACGAGTTTGCCAAGGTCAAGCAAACAGTGGACGACTACATCGAGCGCGGGGAGAAATCAAAGGCGCTTGAGCTTATCGAAACTCGTGGCAGAGAGTACATGCTGGGCGAGATCTCTGGTGACTTTACCAAGCAGATTGGCGAGTTGACCCAGTATGAGCGTGCTGTGCGTGCCTCAGACCTAACGCCCGAAGAGAAGCGTGAGAGGCTGGCCGAGATACGTCAGATGAAAATCAAGCTGTCTTCGATGGTGCGCGCGGCAGTCGATAGAACAGAACCCCAGTAAAGCCCTCGTGGATGCCCGTAATAGCACGGGCATCCAGTACTCGGCACAGGACTGCTTTGCGCAGTCCTAGTTCACGAACTTCGTCCGTATCTAGGCAGGGGATAAAGAACCCCTGCCCTTTCTCAAGCGTCTCCCACGGGAAGCGGATTGATGATACTTTCATCTAGTTCGTCCATCTTTCGTCTGACACGCATTGCTGGAACCCGCATGGCGGGGCCTTTGGTCTTGGAGGTCATGTTCTTCCTGAGATACTCAATCTGAAACGTGTCCTCAAGCTGGCGCTTGAACGAAGCGTACCCGAAACTCATAGAAGCGCAATAGGACTTGAGCAGGGTTTCCTCAATGAAGTAGTCGATGTAGCCGGGCGTTATGCCATGCTCCACACGCCCAAGAATCTTGTTGCGTGTAATCGTCTGGTCAATGATCTGACCACTGCCAAGTTCTGCCATCAGCCCACCACCGCTAGGTTTGAGCACCACGAAACTGCCGTAGCTCTCCCGAGTGTAAGCGTTCAGTACATCCTCTGCGGTGCGCAAGCTATGCTTCATGCTAGAGCGCATGGCCGTCACGACCTTCTTAAACGCGTTCAGCACGGGGCGCAGTGGGATATCCACAATGCCAGCCGCTTTGAAAGCATTACGAGCATGGACTGCGGTTCCGATACCCGCCATCCAGAAGCGCTCGTCGTTGGTAGCGTTGAACTCTGTGTACATGGCGGCTACTGCCTCACGCACAGATGTGGGGAACTCATCAGCATGCTCAACCATGTACTCGACTAGCTTGTAGCCAGCCACGCCGTAGTTGGATTGCAATGACTTGATGATCTCAATCTCATGCGGCTCCCATGTCAGCGCTTCCTCGAACGTAAACTCAAGCAGTCGGCGAAGCTCGCCTTCTGATGAGTGGTCACGCCCACCTGTCAGGTAGTCCACAACGTGTGTGTTGGATGACATCAGGCATACAGTCATCCATGTAGAGAGGTTCAGGCGTTCCTTGTTGGAGCCAGACTCCATACGCTCCTTGCCCCGACCCTCGGTCATGTCCAAGAGAAACTCAGGCAACCACTCAGGGGCGGCTCGGTTCTTGGCGGTGATCTCATCCGTGATAAGCGGGTGGCTGTTGAGTAAACCTAGGCGTTGTTGCATAGCCACAGGCGAAGTGCTCTTACCTGTACGATAGTGCGTCGGGTGTCCCCATACTGAAGCAGCCGCTTCTAGCGACAGGGTCTTGCCCGTACCAGACTCGGTACTAGCGCAGTGGTATGTCATGCCGTAGATGCCTGTAAAGCGCATGAATGGTGCGCCAGCACCAGCAAGGATTACGGCTAAGTGCCCCCACATCTTCTTGGCGATCAACATGTTGATGAAGTCGCGCCAAGCCTCAATGGTTCCCTTGGGTTCGGTGTTCACTGTGATGTTCTCCAGACCCGGCATCGGCACCTTGACTGGTGGTTTGCCCTTGCTGAAGATACGTCCTGCATAGACGTACGTGTTGTCTGCCTGCCAGCCATAGCTGTCAGGAACCTTTATAGCAGGTCTGCTTGTACTAGCTTCTTCCACACATGCCCTCACATATTCAAATAGGTTTTTGTCATTGTTATGGCCGAAAGCGGCAACCACGTTCTGGTTGGCTAGAGCCTTAACAGTCTCGTCTTTACTGACCACGGCTTTCTGCGCCATGGTTATGTTCACCGCACCATCAGGCTTGAGAGCTATCAGGTGTACTGTGTGATCCCCGTTGCTGTTGAGGATGTCAACAACAAACAGTTCGTAGGGTAGTAGCATGACTTGCTTCTTGGACTTAACGCCCTCGTCATCTTCTACTGTGCGCTCCATGAACGTACCGCCGTTGGCTCCATAGGAGTACCCGCGTGGTGGTGTTGGGCGCATGACCTTGATGGTTTCAGTCGCAGTGACAGTGCTGTCACTTGAAAGCTTTACCTCGATCTCTTTCTCCTCGACCTCGACTGCCAACTCACGACCTAGGATCAATGGGTTGGTGATCTTGCCCCAGTGCGTACACGTTGGACAAATGCCGGGGTTCTCGGAGTCCATCTTGATGCAGGGGTATGGGCCTTTGATGCTCTGAAGCTTTTGGTTCATGCGCTCAGGCTCATACGGGTGCATCTTGCTCAGCCATACTGCAGCTTTGTTGCCGTCCTCACAGACCTTAGTCCATGACAACAAGCCACGCCAGATCGGCTCCATGCCTTCCTCGGTTGCGTGTTCAACGTAGTTGGCCAACTGGCCGCATCCCCTTGCGTTTTGCGTAGCCAGCCAAATTGGTTTGAACTTGGTTATGCTGTTCTCAAAGAGCTTGACACTTGTAGGAGAGGCAGAAGCCTTGGAGGGGCGAGTGCCCGCCAAGTCTAGTTTCGGCACGGCCTGCGCCTCATAGACAGAGCCGGACAGCTTCTCCCTGATGACAGAAGCCAACCCCTCAAAGCTGAACACATCGCCCTCAGTAAGTATGCGCACGGGGCGCGGCGTTGCGTACTTCTTCTTGAAGTTGGTGGTCTCGGGTATGCGCAGGACACGGGCGGCATCTGCCGTCACGGTCATGTCGATAGCCAATGATTCCTGTTTGCACAGGCGTTTAAAGTTCTCAGCCACGGGCTTCCAAGAATCAATAGGCACGGCCTCCAGCAGTGGCCAGTAGCAGTGCAAACCGCCACCAGAACCCACAACATACGGAGTGCCAAGGGCATCCATGCCTGTCTTACTTAGAAACGCGCTGAGCGCTTGTGCCGCGTCCTTCTTCGATGCGTAGCCATCCATGTCGATGAACAGGGATTTAACGTACCGAGCGTTGGTAGCTTGTCGGTTGTCTTCTTCGCCAAAGGTAGCCAAGGCAAAGTAAATGTCCAGCTTGCTGTCATGCCAACGTTTGATGTGCGCGGGTGTACTATCAAGAGCCGCCGTAAAGACATGCTCTTTCTTTGTTAGTTCTGCTACGCAGTACCGACCAAATTCGGGCGGCGGCAGAACAACCGCTAAAAACTCAAGCGGAGTCATTGAAGTCCTTGCGGTCAGAAGAGTTCGAGTTGACGCGAATCTTTAGTCGTTGGGCGCTCCATGACGGGGTAACCAGCAAGGCGGCTTAGAAGTTCCATCTGCCAGTTCCTAGGCAGACCTTCTTTGGTGTGCACTAAGTCTTCGGCAAAGCGAACTAGTTCTTGCGTGGTGAGGGATCTAGGTTGTATTCCGTACATATTTTTCTCCATGCCTCGTCTGCTGAGTGAGAGGTCTTCATTATGTGAGTTAAGAATTCGACGCGGTCACGATAGGCCACAAACACTTCCGTGCCTGTAAACCAGTTGTAGACAGTCTGTCGAGAGACGCCAAGCGAGTAGGCAATCTTCGTGACTGGAAAGTCAAGATGGATCGCCCAACGCCCAAGCTGGTTGCCCAGAGACTTGGGGGTCTTCGCTACTTCGTCAATGATTTTTTGTGAATAGGCCATGTTTTTAAAGGGGGCCGAAGCCCCCTGTGTGCTTACTCATCGTCCCAATCAGCAACGATGTCGGCCAGCTTGTTCTTCTTAGCTGGTACGGATTCAACCTTGGGTGCGGCTTTACGCACTTCGGGTTCTTCTTCAGCCTCGACCTCAACGGCCTTGGCTTTCTTGGGCTTGGCGGCTTTGACTTCAGCCATAGATTCGGCCTCGTCTTCGTCAAGCAAATCGCCAAGGGTCTTAGTGGCAGGGCGCTTACCTTCAATAGCCAAAGGTGCAGGGGCAACAACACCATCAGCGGCGGCAGGGGTTAAAGACACAGATCTTTCTGCGTCCTTGGACTGACCTTGCTCTTGGGCAATCAGGTACTCCTCGTCAGTCAACCAACGCACAGGTGCGAAGATCAGCTTGGGAGACTCAGCCTTGGTATCAAACTTCATGCGCGTCACGATAGCGTCCAAGTTAACTGGAGGAGTCTGAACCGCCATGTAGCGAGCGTAAGCTTGCAGTGGGCGCTTGTCGCCTTCTTCCTTGCCGAAGATGGATGTAGCTGGCAGGGTGACTTGCAAGACGTCACCTGATGGGTTGTTAGCCAAGACCACAGCCAAACGCTGTTGGTAACGGCATGCACGGCTTTGACCATTGCCAGACCCAGCGATGTTCTGTGGGCAAGCGGCACAGCTTGCCGCTTGTTTGTTACGCACACCTGCATCAGGCTTCTCACCATCAGAAGATGTGCAGTCAGGGGCGGCTGCAGCCGCGTCTTTGTCATACGATCCTGCGTAGAAGATACGGCTGACCTTGGGGGCAGCTTTAACCACGATCACATCCAAGTGGCGGTCTTCGATCGAGGCGATCTCCTTGCCACCAGACAACAGGCGGAACACACCGCCCTTGATGGAGACACGCTTCATGCCTCCGCCAGCGTTGACGTTACCGGCCAGAGCCAAAGTGGTTGCTGAAAGCTCTGCGTTCTTAGCGAAGGCAGGCACGTTTGAGGGGTTGAACATTGCAATATTGCTCATTTGATTTCCATTAAGTAGGTTTGCGTACAGAGATATCGAACTCAGATGTAGAGTTCAGGCCGGGCGGTACGACCCCGGGGTTTTCTTCCAAAAACTGTGACATGTTGCCTTGCGCGATGCGCTTCTCCAAAAGCTCGACGGCCTCGTGAGCCAGTACGAACTTCTTGAACTCGTCCCAGTCTTGTGTGTAGTAGCGAGTCTTCACGGACATGACTGCCGTGCCCTCGGTAGTGCGAACTGATGTGACGCCCATCGCCTTCATCTGTTCCTTGATTGCGTTCTTGATCTCTTCCTGTTGAGCTTTGAGCACTTCAGCTTGTGTGTCGTACTCTTGGGTCAACTCGGTCATCTTCGTGCGTAACTTGCGGTAAATTTTTACCAGCTTGTCCAGCGGTACTACTTCTTCTTCCATAACTTCTCCTGTGTAATTATTTGTCTAAGGTTGGACAGTGTACATGTAATTTCTAGCGTTGCAACCCCCTTTCAGGATTTAATTTCAGTATCGAACATTTGGGTCAGTAGTGAGTTATCACTAACTTTCCCTTCCAAAGCATGAAACATGCGCTTCTCAATCGGGCTTCCCTGAATGTGAATCACAGTGACTTTGTCTGAGTCTTGCCCCTTGCGGTCAGCACGGGCACAGCATTGGATGTACTGCTCTACGCTCATGAGGGGCCCATAGAAGACCACAGTATCAGCGGCAGTAAGCGTGATGCCATGAGCCGAAGCCGCAGGTTGCATCACCAAGACCCTAGGGTCTGCTTCTGTTTGGAAGCGGTTGATAGTTATACCGCGCTTGCTTGGCGTGATGTCTCCATGAATGCACTCATTGACAATACCCTTCTTGGTCAGGTATGTGCTGATGGTGTCGATGGTGCTTCGGAACAAAGCGAAGATGATGACCTTGCGATCAGTCTCCTCCAGTATCTCCTCCAGTACCGCAAGGCGAGGCGCCGAATCAAACTCAACAACTTCCTTGTCGTCTGTGTAAGCTGCACCACAACTGATCTGCAATAGCTTGGATACGCCAGCGGCGGCATTGACTGCCGTGATGGTCTCCCCTGCGGCTTGCACCAGCATGCGGTCTTTGAGCATGTCGTAGTACTTCTTCTGCTGTGGGGTCAGGGCAACCTCACGCGTCATGGTAATGACAGGTGGCAAGTCTAGGCACTGTGCTTTGGTAAAGCGTATCGCAGGTTGTAGAGCCTCGTGTACTTTGTCCTTGGCGTCAGCCTTTGGAGCCCACTTAAACAGTGTGATCTTGTTCATCACCTGATCGCGCCACGCTGTCAGGAAGCGGGGCACATTGTCAGGGTTCACAAGCTTGGCTAACCCATACGCATCGACAGGTGACTGCGAGGCTGGTGTGCCTGTCATCATCCACAGATATGTGTTGGGTGTAAGTATCGAGTTGAGTGCCTTCCAGCGTTTGGTCGATGGCGTTTTGTATGCGTTAGCTTCGTCCACAATGACTAGGTCAAAGCGGCCATCGTTACGCACCTCATCGGCTATAAGGTTCAGCCCTTCGTAGTTGGCAATCACAATCTCGTAGTCACGCTGAATCATCTCGATACGGCGACTAGCTTGAGGGTGGTGCGCTATGACGGCAGAGCGATGCAGGATGCTGTTGTTGATGTCGCCCATCCATGCGCTGTGCATGATAGACAAGGGGCACAGGACGAGAACCCTACGCACCTTACCTAGCTTCATCAAGTAGTCAGCCGCCCACAATGCAGACAGTGTCTTGCCCGTGCCGGGTTCGGAGAACACGAATGCTCTCCTGTACAGCGTGAGGAACGCTGCCGTCTCGATCTGATGAGCCATGGGCTTGTAACGCCCCGGCCAATCGTAGCGCCTAGTGATAGGCGATGGTACATTTTTAACGCCTAGGTTACGCAACACCCGCGCTTCGTCAAGTCCCCAATACACTGCCACGTCGTAGCCACCATCCATGCGCTCGACGATCTTGTGTTTGGGTATGACTTTGTACTTGTTCGGGTTCCTTGTGCGTAAAACTAATGCTTTGTCTTCTATGATTTCCATTGCTTCTCCGAGCTATTATTTTCCGTTGTCGCTTTGGTTTGCGCTCTTGTTACGGAGTCGTGTGTTGCCTGCTGTTGACTTGCCTCCAGCACGCAATGGTTTGATGTGGTCAATGTCTTTGCCTGCGCGATCAATTCCTTTCTTATCGTAGGCTCTACGAGCGCGTTGCCTTTCAACTTGATCGGCTGTTTCGCCCGTTTTCTTTTGCAGTTTGTATGCGTGTTTGTAGTCACGCTTGCCGTTTACTTGTGTCATTACTTCCTCCTAGTGTTTAGGATTGAACTCGCATCCGGTGACCTGACACCATCCGCATAGTGGGGTTTGATTAGGGTTCCATACATCTGTCTCAAAGCATGCTTCAAGACGTGCAGTGCGCTCACGATACTTCCACCAGAACTGCTCGGCTTGATCTCGTGTCATCTGCATCTTGACCATATCATCTTTGACAATGAACAGCAACGCTGAGTTGACCTTGCGGATGTGGGGGAAGTGTGCGAAGACCATAAGTGACATAAGCACAAGCTGATCCCTGTCGGGGTACTTGTTGTTGCCAGTCTTCCAATCTCCCACCCACGCCGTAAGGTTCTCATCGTTAACGATCAGGATGTCGGCAATGCCTCGAACCCAAACGTCAGGGGACTTCCAACCCGTAGGCTTTAAGTCCACCGTTAATGCCATCTCATGCTCAGCAAGCACTCTGCCTGATTTACTCAGCATGGCGTCCACTACAGGCTGGAACTGCGCATACTCGGGTGGTATCGGCGTCTTGTCCCTGATGTAGAACTCGATGGCTTCATGCACCTTGTTGCCGTAACGCGTGGCCTCAGTCTCTTGGAAGGGGTACTTCTTTAAGACCTTGACCTCGTGGTATCGGCGCTGACAGCCCTCAAAATCTTTGAGGCTGCTGTGTGACCATGCTGGTTTTTTCATTCAAACTTTGCGTGTTGTATGGCTTCTGTTAATCGGTTGGCAAACTTGGTGACAAACGCTTCGTTGGAGTTAAGGCGATGCTCGCCCATGTCTTTCAGAATTGTGTGTACAACCTCGTGCCAAAACGTATCGGCAATCTGTTCCGGTCGAAACTCTTTGCCTGTGGTGTTACTCATGCGCCCTAGTTGTATGCGTCTACTGTCGTAGTGCACACGCCCAATGACTGCTTTGTCAAGCATGGCTTCCACCACCTCGACCGAGTACCACCGCCTACCTACTCTTATTTTTGTTGGTAACTTCAATATTGCTTCTCCTAGTTTTTAGCTAACCCATAACGACGGTGCGCGCCACCGTCAGCGTCCAATGGAATGCCCGGCATATAGGGCGGCTCCATAGTCATCTGCGCTAAGACCCAAGCCTTAGCCTCAGACACCTCTGCGTCAGGAACCACAACGATCTGCTCGTCGTGCACTGTTCCAGCCACAAAGTATCTCTTAGCAGTACGAACCATTCCATCTGTCATTACGCATCTCGCTACGCCCTGCGTGACATTGTTGGTTATCTTGCCTGCATATATCTTAGTACGATCTTGGCCGTATGTCCACTCGACCTGCTCTTTATTTGATTTCTCGTCTGTGTACCGCCTGATATTTAGGTCAGGATACAACAGTTTCATGCCTGATGGAAGCTCAATCTCCCCCTTGCGGTAAGTCAGGCACTTGTGCTTGTACTCCTTGCCCTTGTACAGCGACTCATGGATAAGCTCAGTGTTAAGCGCCCAGAAGTCCACCACAGGCGTAGCCGTAGCCCTGTACTTATCTATGATCGCCTTGGATGCTAGGCAGTGGATGACTAGCTCCTTGGTTGTACAGGTGTGGGGTATGGCGGTTAGCTTCTCAACGTTGACTTCCCAGTCTAGGAACTTCTCCGCCATGGCTTGGGTAACACCAAGTTTCTTTGCAAAGCCCAAATCGTACCGTTGCGGTGGCGCCCCCAGAAATCCCGTGAGAAGTTGTGACGCGAACGCTGCCCACCCCAACCCATAACCGCAACCGAGCAACGCGCTCTTCGCAGACTGCCGCAGGTCAGGGTGACTTTCCTTACTAAGTCCGGGTATGTTAAACATCTGCGCACCGAACGCGGCGTAAGGGTCGCCTCCAGCCTTGAAGATGTCAAGCATGTCTGTGTAATCTGAAAGCCATGCAAGTACTCGCGGTTCAATCTGCGAGAGATCCCCGACGACGAGTTGATGCCCCTCGGGAGCCATAATCGCTTTGCGTAGGAACGAGCCTCGCTTGAGGTTCTGCATGTTGATGGCCGAGCCACGGCTTGCTGTCCACCGGCCAGTCTGCGCCCCATAGTACGAGAGGGGGACGGGTAGTGCTCCACGTTTGCTGATGTCGAGGAATCGCTGTGCGCGTGTTCTCTCAGTGGTTGACTTAACCCTAAGACGCGCTTCACATAGAAGGGCAACGTCTTCACGTTCACCGTTGAGTAGCGCCTGAAAGAGGGCATCATTCTTAGCCAACGCAAGTGTTTCTTTGCCGGTAGTTTTACTGACCTTTGTTGGGGGAACCACACCGATGGACGTGAGTAGTGCTGCAAATTGTGGGTTCGACGCAAGCGCAGTTTCGTCCACGCCGAGCTTTTGTAATAGGGCTTCACGGGTTTCTTTCTCCTCTAGTATGGCATCGGTCAGCATGTTGGGGTCAAGCTCAAGGCATGCACGGGTGTACATCTTCAACGTCATGTCCACAAGGCGTAGCTCCTTCGATGGATACCCAACAGCTAAGCGGGTAAAGATCTGCTCACACAGCCATACATCGTGTGCGCAGTAGTCGGCTAACTCTTTCTCCATCTCAGGCGTGAGGTTCTCGTAGCCGTTGGTGTTGTACACGGCGTTACCTTTGGGCGGTAGACGAAAGTCTATCGCCAGCTTCATCAGCGAGTTACCAACCTCCACACCCCTAAGGGCACGAGCCATGGAAAGAGAATCAAAGATAAAGCTTGGATGCCAGTCATATACCCATTCCAATATAGATACATCGAACTGAGCATTGTGAGCCAGAACAGCAGTAGTAGCAGGATCATAGCAAGCAAGGATGCGCGGTAGCTCATCCCCCCTGTACCACTGGGTTGGCTTGTCTGATCCGTACTCATGGATACAGGCTCCGAAGGCTTTGAATCTTGGGTCACGTATGTACTCCTCGGTTGTCATCTTGCTTAGTGTGTAACCTTCCTTGGTGTCCCAGTAGGTCTCGAAGTCGATCGTTAAGATCGTGTCGTATGGTTTGCTCAATTAAAGTTCTCCTTGGGCGGTGCGCCTAGGGTGTTTAGAAAGCCGAAAAAATCGTTTGCCGCCAACATGAGTTGCGACGCCTCCATCTCGTCACAGTTTAGGGTAACGACTCCTGCCAGTTGGTCTTCTGCCCTGCCCACTATGACCACGCCCTGCGCGTTGCCGTCCCCGTAGCACATCACGAGTTTGTGTATGAGTAGTTTGAAGTGCGCTTGCTCTTCGTCTGACATGGCTCCAACACGACGCTCCAGTTCTGCTTGGGTCATCATGTCTTCATATTCCACTTGCTTTCTCCCTGAGTAGTTGTTGTAGTTCATCTATGTTGTTCTCCCGTGCAATGTATGTTGTACCGCCTGCGTTGTGTATGCGGTTGAGTTCAAGGTCTTGCAGGGCTGTTGTCTTGCCGTTGCCAGCCTTGCACTCGATCGCTATGAAATGTCCGTCCATGCAGGCTATGATGTCCGGAATACCCGCCCGACCAAAGCCGTTAGCTGGTGGCATGAAGTGGTAGATGCCAAGCTTGTCCAGCACCTCACGCACGCGCTTCTTGACTTTTGATTCAGGTGTCGCTGCCATAGATCATGCTCCTCCACATTGATACCGAGGGCATGTGGTTGTGTGATTTGGTTGGGGTTGTGTAGCCTTGGTGCTGAATCCAACCAATCGTCTTGAGCGCCCGTACGCCTGACACCCACACATTAGGATGCAGTGTCGCAGGTCTGAACAGCAAATTCTTGGCGCAGTATTCCCTGAACTCGTCACCAAGTACCACGGGCTTGGACAGTAGTAGTTCCGCAGACAGTTCCAAGTAACGCTCGACAAACTCGGGCTCAATTCTGCTTGCCTTTTCCCAACACTTCTCAGCAAGGGCAATGGCGTGCTCCATCCTTGTGTCGTTCATACTACTTCTCCTGTGTTTCTATTAGTTTTGTCAGGTAGTGCTGTGCCTTCTTCAAGTCATCGACACCACCCTTGTCTCTCCAACGGGACACGTACTTTATTACATTACCTTCCAAGTAGCCAATGTTATTTGAGACGATGTAGTCCCATGGCTGAATGGCTTTGTTCTTGTAGTGAGTACCCGCTATCTGTATTTGATTAGCGCTAGTCATTGATCTCTCTCCTTTTGTTTAAAAATATGGCGTCGTCGGGGTTGCGTATCTTTTCACGCGATCTTCTTCCCGTGTGTTCTGGTTTGGGGCAGTTCTCAGGCACGTCAACGACGACCCAAATTGCCGCCAATGTATTGCGAAAGGTTGACTTCTCCCACCGATCGATGTACACACCAAAGACACTCTCCAATGATTTGTTGACAGAGCGAAAGTCTATGCCAGTGAACTTGGCTATGTCGCTTGACTTCAAACCATCGGGGTGTCGTTTGAGTAGCTCACGAATAATGTTGTGATTACTCTTCAAGTTTCAGGCTCCTTTGTTTAGCTTCCACACAATCTTGGCAGATGAATCTGCGTAAGCCGTTAAATCCGCCAAACATCTTCTCTGAGCCGCCTTGACGAGGCTTGGTTTGCTGGCATTTCCAACACAGCAACCCCTGTCGGTTTGCCCACTTTGCAAAATTCTGCTGTGGACTAACTGCAAAACTGTTGCTATCCATGACACTAAACAAGCCGTTGCCTTTCATGATTTCATATCCCTCACGTACGTGGCAAAGCTATGGGCTGTGTCACCAAAGGCAATGCGCATGGCATCGAACTCTTGCGCCACCTCTTCAAGCACAGCGTTGCGTATCATAGGGTAGTCCTCTTTGATCTCATTCTTGGGCATACCAAAGATGCGGTCAAAATCTTCTTTGTTGAAACTTGCGTCACTCATTTGATTCCCTTTCTATTAACATTTGGTCTGCTTGTTTGTATGCCCAGTCAGCACGTTCCTTGTTGTCCCAGTTGTTTATCTCCGATAAGTACCAGCCAGTGGAACTGGCAAGTGCTTGAGCCGCGAAGTAGTCGCGCAGTGTCATACCAAAAGATCTATCGCTGGGGAATGCACACCCGCCTGATTCGTGATAAACAATCATATTAACCTCCAAACATTTCTTTAAGGTGGCGGTACAAGTCGTGCGCCTGATACACAGTCATGTCCTTCAAAATATCCTCTGGCGTCTTGACGCGTACAAGAGAGATCATGCGTTTGTTTGTCTCGGGCGGAGCCATCAAGCTAGCCGCGGCATGCAATGCGGTTTGGCTAGGTTCATTTGCCAAATTATCCAGCTTCTCTCGTAGCAACGCACCGATGCCTGTCACGGCTTTCTTCTCGTACTTGCGCTTGGGTGGTGCTATTGGGGCTTCCATTTTCTTGAGTGCCTTGAGCGACTTGATTGGGCGGTACTCGTCGATGTCTGCGTAGTACAGGTTGTTGGTTTCGTGAACCATTTTATTACGACGCATCTGTGCTATCAGACTTGATGTTGACCCGCCTGCAAAGCCCTGATGCTCAAGGGCTTGGATGATCTCCTTGCGTGTGGAGCCGGGGTTGTTCTTGATGTAGTCGAACGTTACGCGAGAGATGTTGTTTGTTACGCCGAAGGTTTTCTTCATGGGAATTTCCTGAGTTGGTTGGGTGGGTTGCGAAAAAGAAGCTGACACTGGTTGAACAGAGGGAGCCTCCCCCTCGTCGTCCCAGTCAGCTAAGGTTTTACTTAAAGCTTGTTTGAAAGCAGTTTGAATGTCAGGCATTTGAGGTTCCTCCTGTTAGTAGCATGACGATAACGATGAAAGCAATCAGCCCGAGGGACTGTACTGTGGCGAGCATAAGCTCATCCATCCCCTGCTTGTCGCCAAGCAGTACGCCCTGTATCCATTCGGACTCAGGCGTAGATTCAGGGGGAGGTTGGGTATAGAGCAAGCCGATCTTGACCTTGCCCGTATCGTAAGGTGTGTTTCTTTCCATTATTTTCTCCTTGGGGTTGGGATTATTTGTCCAAGAGTAGACAGTTGTCAATAGGGTCTCCAGTATAAAAGATCACCTATAAGTACAATTACCAATAACAAAAGTACTACTCTTTCAAACTTTTCCCATCGTGTCATCATCTGACTCTCCTTCTTCTGATTCGGGCGTGATGCCCAGCCTATACATCACATCCAATAGCAGGATGTGTACGTCTTCGATGGTCTCGAATGTGTGGTCTGATGGATCCATCAGGTACTCGCGCAGGTCTGCCTCAATACAGCGCAGGTGTAGCGCAATGTTGTCTTTAACTTTCATTTGGTTTCTCCTTCGATTAGTTCTGTGTCATACACCTCACCCTCACCGATGCGTGCCTTGGTAATGTCGAACTCATACAGCGCTCGGTTCTCAGCATCGGCACGGCTGTCGGCTTCGACCTCTACTGTTTGCCAGTAGGACATAACTATTTGTACCCTGTATTTCATCTTCTTTCTCCTTTGGTTACGTTTAAAAACATATCTAGCATCAGGGCGTGTAGCAAACCATTGGCTAAGCCCAGCGTTATCGTCTTGCATCAGGGGTGGTGGATCCCATCCTGTCTTTCTCATTTACTTTCTCCTTTGGTAGTTTCTTGACACGCCTCCCACCATGCCTTGTATTCAGATAGCATGTATAACTTCTTGGTCATCTGACTACGTGATCTGGCTATGAGCACCGCTTTAGGTGATGGGCACACCCTGCTATTTCTGCTGATACAACTCTTGAGCGCCTTGTATTCGACACCCAGCCTGTCGGCTATCTCCTCCAATGTATACAGCGGTTCCTTTTTGGCGTTGGGTACTTGGTGAATCTTGGAATTTATAAACTTCATACATCCTCCTTAAAAATGCGGGGGTGGTTAGCCCCCGCTACACATCAAGTCAACAATGCAGGCAGTGTTGGCTTGAATGACACAGGCTTGCGCTCATCCCATTGCAGGTAGTAGCAGATGACCTCGGCAATGCTGGTCGCAGCATGGTATGACTTGGTAGCTGTACTGATGACACCAGACGCATCACCCTCGATCAACATATCGTAGATAAGCTGATCGGGTACACACAACTCACTACGAGGCGTGTAAACCAGAGGCGAAGCCTCGAAGGCGTGCAGTAGCGTAGTGATGGTGTACGCAGGCATCTCGCTGAGCCAGATCTCCATAGTCTCTATGTCGCATTGAACAAGAGCATCGTTAAGATCATCAAGCTCAGGGCGAATAAAGCCAGTCTCTTCATCGGGAAAGTCAAACGCTTTCTCGTCGTAGTTGGCGCTGTGTGCGCTGGCACTGCGAGGATAGACGCCGAAGCTTGCGTTGTAGTCGTACATCTCGTCGTACTCGTCGTCCATGTAACTGCCGTACGAGCTTTTGTAGCTGTATGACTTGAGCGCCGTCGTGCTTTTGTAGCTGGGTATAAGACGGGATGGAGTCCAAGCGTACGTGTTGCTGAACCACATATCGTCGTGCTCGATACCCTGATCGAAGTTGACGTGCTGCATACGACCCTCGCCATTCATGAACACGAAGCGATTGTTGCCGATGAACTCCTCCATCATAGCCACGAAGCCCGCATCGTAGACAAGCTCAGGTGACGCAGACACGGCGCTGTGCAGGTAGTCCTGAATGAAGTGCCATGTGTCCGACTTGTTCTTGTCAGCGGCATTGCCTGTGTGCAATACGCCGTTGTGCATCATGGCGATGAAGCCCGGAATCACATCGTACGGATGGCAGTTGAGCATGTCGGTCTTGCCGTGCGTAGTCCAGCGGAAGTGAATGGCAATCTCACGATCGTCATTGGGCAGGCGCTGAATGAATGCAGTAGCATCGCCAAGGTTCTTAGGCAAAGTCTTGGTAACCTTCAGTCCCTTGGCAGTGCCGTACATAAAGCCGATGCCGTCAGGATTGGCGGTAAAGATATCGCTCAGTAGCCCGTGTGTATCGAGCAGAGTTGAACGAACCTTGGAAGACTTGCCAGTAATAATTAAACACATAATGAATTTCCTTAATATAAAAAGATCGGGGACAGCGTCCCCGTTTGGTTGTTGATGATTACTCAGAGACTGCGTCGGCACGCACAGGGCTGTGACCCATGACCATCGTGTTGAAGACATCCTCTTGCAGACGCCATATATGCCCGTCACGCACATAGATAACATCGTCGTCATTGATGCGCTCATCGTCACCGCTGTACGGGAACACCGCCAACTCCAAGCCGATCACCCTGAAGAAGGTGCAGTACAGCCCGTGTCGGGTAGCGTAGCCACGCATACCATAGCCATCCTCATAGGCTATCTCTAGATGGTAGGCATGGTCATGCCCTTGGGCATAGCGAGTCAGATCCATACTTACAGTAGGCACAGCATCAGAGCAAGTGTCCTGCGCTGGCGCTATGACTGTCGGTGTGGATGTGTGTACATTGCGCACGCCATACCACTTGACGAGTGCAGGGTACTGACCCGCCACAGTCTTGAGCCACTTGACGAACGATGTGCCGTTGAGATCACGCCACGATGCGACACGGCAGAACATGACGGACGCATGAGTGAACTCGATCTGTGCAAGCAGACGTTCCTTCTTGAGCGAAGCACGGAAGATACGCAACTCGACAGTGTTGTACTTGCCGTTGTAGCTGTTGTCCATGCTAAGACCAAGACGCCGAGCCTCACGACTGCCGAGGTTCATCATGTTGACCATGCGATAGCGCTCACCAGACTTACCCTTGACAGCCTTCTTGGGGTTGGTAAGGATGGACTGATGCTCTGCTGCACAGTAGCTACGTGCTTGGTCATCGACAGATGGATGACGACCTGCAATCTTGCGAATGAAGTCGACATTGGCACTGCTGTTGATGAACATGAGGAACTTGCCAACAGTCAACTGCGTGAAGGCACGAGAGTCGATATGGACATGCATACCGCACTTGCCCGTGTTCCATGCACGATAGGCTGGGTCGATCTCCCACGTCTTGAACTTGTCGATGTGAACAGACAAGCCTTGCGGTGAAGTCACAACCTCGAAGCCATTGTGCGGAAGCGAGCCGTCACTCTTGATGATGCAGTAGTCGGAACCTAAACGGCTACGCACAAGCTCAGCGGACTCGTGTGTATCGTGATCGCCAGACGTCATCTCAAGCTCGATGCCCATCGTGAACTCACCGAAGTGAGACGACACAATCTTAGACACATTGCCAAGGACATGAAGCACGTTGGTAGAGTACGACATGATCGGCTGGTCACGTTCATCACGATCATAGTCATCATCGTCTTCGTTGTCGTCATCGCTGTCACGATCGTACGAGTAGTAGGCATCACGAGTCTCCGAGTAGTAGCAGTCGTCACGAGGCCAGTACTCTTGATTGTCCTCACAGTACACCGCATCGTCATCGAAGCACGAGTCACACCATGTGTCGTTACGCACAGAGTGTGTGTTGTTCTCGTCCTCGTAGTGACCGCAGTCGCAATGCACAATGCCTAGATCCATATCTTCGACTGCATTGAATGCATTCTCCATATGGCTGTTGGCGTCGCTGTAACGACCAGACAAGTCATAGAACCTCGTGGCAAGCTCGTCGTTCGTGATGGACTCATCCCCTGCCTTGGCACGCGCAACGAGATGACCGAAGTCACGATACGTCTTGCGAGCAAGAACGAATGCAAGAGCACTGCCCTCGTAGTAATACGAGTCCTTGAACCTAGCGCATGGGTTAGGGTCTGAGTAACCCGAACTGGAGTCATGACTCCTTGCGTATCCCTCAACGACTTTGTCGACACGAGTAGACAACAGACTGCGAGCCAAACGAGGAAGCCCACCAATACTGCGAGGCGTCAACAGAGTACGCATCATCTGATGCACATCGTAACGATCATGGCTCTCGGCAACAGCGTCTCGATAGGTCATGGCACGAGGTGCGAATTCCCCCTCACCCTTGACACGATAGCGTGAGGTACGAGTCCACACAGCTAAGTTGCCTGTAGTAATCAGATCGAGGGGCTTGAAGCCCGCACCCATGTACTGCATCTCTGAGCAGACGAGACGCCTACGAGATGCGTTGTACACCATGAACCGCTTGTTGAGCGATACGATATAGATGATCTGATCGAGGGAGTCAACGAAGTCCTCCATCACGAACCTAGTAATTTGAAACATATATTATTTCTCCTTGATTTATAAAGATCGGGGACAGCGTCCCCGAATGAACTAACACACTAACTAACACACGATCTCAACAGACCGTAGGCACCTCCATTTCTCTGATTGGGTTGATGAATGTGACAGTGAAGTCACGATGTTTGCCCATGATGCGTTCACCTGACTCGAAGATGTAGAACAAGTTGTTCCGATCAATCAGGCTGTCAAGCACAGAGTCACGCATAGAGTCGGACAACTCCGCAGGCATGACTAAACAACGATGCTCAAATTGTTTGTTGTCATCGTTCCAATATCCTTCAATACAAATTAACTTAGCTGTTGCCATTTCATTTACTCCTTGTTGCGATTAGTGATTGCATCCAATGCCTCTTCAGCACAAGCACCCCATGCGCCTGCGCTTATGAATGAGTTGGGCGCCCATTCAGGTTTACCTACTGCCTCCTTTGTTAGTTCGGCATACTTAGCGATAGCCTCGATGATGAATGCCTGCATGAGCACGCCATGCTTTGAGTGCGTCATCAGATCGGTTACCAACTCGATGTTGGTCTTGCGTTTAGCTTTCATTACTTTCTCCTTGGTTAAATGGTTTCTTCTGCATTGCTTCGATGAGTTCATCGATGAACTCCATATCGTGTAGGTCTGCGTTCATGTCATCGTAAATACCATCGAAGTACGTTTCCTCTGGCGAGTCCCAGTAGTCGCTTCCTGCAAGGAGCCATGTCATGTGCTCCCAAACCCAGCCCCAATCTCTGTCGATGGTCATTTTGAATCTGAGCGTGAACCGACCGACATCGATGTCTACATACGGCGAGTTTTGAATCCAAGCACGAGCTTGTTCTTCATACGTCATAGCTTTCTCCTTAAATAATCTAGGCAGTTTGAGGATGGTCAACGGCATTGCCCAAGCGCCATTGACAGGGGAAAAAGGAACAGATCGGGGACAGCGTCCCCAATCCTTAGGGAATCCCACAAAAAAGATGAAACTGGTCGTCACAAGACGCCACTCCACGTCGCAGGTATGTGCTCAGTGTCAGTCAGTCGATTGATTACTTTCAGAGCTTCACGCATACGCCCTAGCGTTGCCTGCCCAACCTCGGTTGGGTTCATCTCCTGCTTGCGTTCAAGCGTCTCTATCTCTTTGCGTGTGCGGGCAAGCAGCTTGTCCCGTGCCTTTGCGTTCTGCTCAGGCGTTGTCAAGCGTTGGAATGGGACTTTGCGCTTAGCCCGTGTCTTGTGCGGTAGCGCCTCGAAGATGAGCGCAATGCGAATCTTTATCTTGTCAGGCACCCAGTCTGTCCAATGCTCGCCGTTGTTGGGTAAGCCCTTGTCGAGGGCTAGTTGTATGGGCGTTGCATCGAGTGAGGCAAGGGGTTGGGCGAACTTACTCAATAATGTCTCCATCACCAAGATGTACGCATCGAACGCATCGACACGCTCATCGTCATCGAGATCGTATGCACGCCCAACCTTGGCATTATTGAGTTCGTAGCGCAGGGGTTTGAGCACCTTGTCCCACTCAGCCTTGCGTTGAGTGCGTGTGATCTTGTCGACACGCTGTGCTTCCTTCGCCTCTGCGACGGCTGTTTTAATTGCATCCATTTCCGCTGGGTGTATGCGTTCCTTCAATAATCTTTGGTGAAGATCGTTGGGTTTGAGTTTAATGTATGTGTTGAGCATGAGATTATTGAACCTCGTATGTGTGAAATGTTAAAAAAGGTGAGCCTAAATAGTTTTGCCATGTGATGCGCCAAGCGGGACACCGCATGAATGCTAGTATACAGCGAAATGTGGCAGGGTATCTATGTAATTTCCAAAAAGGTAACGCCAGCCAAATAAAAAAATGGCACGTTCAGAAAAATACACACACCCCCCCAGATACTCTTCTATATATATATATATTTATAAAAAGATAGATAGAGAGCCAGATTTTGCGGGAACGCTAGTGTTCATGCGGTGTTGCAGGTGGCGCAACAAGTGGCAAAGTTCTTTAGTCTCCGCCATCGGTATTTTACAGCTATGCTACCCTTCAATAATCTCAGATAATTGAAGATCGGGGACTGAGTCCCCGTTCAAGAGAACAAAGGAAGCTGTGTGGGTTGCTTGCCTATCCATTCGAGGGCAGCATCATCGGTGCTGAACACACGCCCTCTCTCGCCTAGGTTGGTGCTGAATACGTAGACTACGTAGTTGCTTCCCCCGTTGGGGTAATGGTATTGCAAGTGGTATGAACGTGCGCCTATCTGCACGATGCCGACTTCCTTGGTGCGGTATTGATTGAACAGTTGGTACATGGTTATTCTCCTGTGATGATGAGCATGAGTTGAAAGCCGAGCAAGAACGATCCGCCAAGCGTGAGCAATGCCCACAATGGGGCAACGCCGTACTCGTTCATGCCGTTGAAGCCTACGACGATGGAGGTGACAAGTGTGAGTGAACACACGATGTGTGAGATGACTTCCGTTGGTTTCATGGTTGACTCCTTAGTCGTATGATTTGAGGTGAGGGAATTCGTCACGCAAGTCTTTGAGTTGTTGACCCATAGCCTTTGCCCATGCTTTGCGCTTGCGCTGGAAGCACAGGAGTTGTACGTCACGAAGACGGATGTAGTAGTTGAAGATATCCCTTGTGGGCATGATGTTCTCCTTGAGAGTTGTTGTATGGGCAGGATCGCCCCACAAGCACAGCACGCTATGCTTGTAGAGATTCCTGAGAATCAGAACGACACGATTTCCATGTCGTCATCGGGTGGCACAACGCAATGACCCTTGGGCATTGGCATTGGCTCGTAACGAACTGCGCCTGTGACACGAACGCACCACAATGTGTTGGGTGAGCCTGTGTTAAAGCTTGCGTCGTAGAACTCGATGGGTGTGTAAGGTGCAGATAATTGCATGATGAACTCCTTGAGATTATTGATTGGACAAGAAAAGAAACAACGCAAGAGCCCCGCCCTTGCGTTGATCGGGGAGAATGGGGACTGAGTCCCCGTTGTGATTATTGAAGACCCTCACGCACAGCGGCGAACAAGGCGTTCAGTTGTGCTTTGGTAAGCTGAGCTACTTTGATTTCCTTAATGAGATTATTGACTAACTTCTTTGGCAACTCGACTGAGTTGCTTTCCTTCGCACCACAGATGAATGTGACTGTGCGACCAAGTGCCTTACGGCACGCTTCGTATGCGC
>Ga0315909_10001595_pt1 | contig 30541 bp, 37 predicted proteins | sample LakEriMetagenome_11_FD_203527 | JGI IMG/M metagenome (GOLD analysis project Ga0315909, IMG submission 203527) | Freshwater fungal communities from buoy surface, Lake Erie, Ohio, United States - Buoy 2 MA125 | ecosystem: Environmental > Aquatic > Freshwater > Lake | place: USA: Lake Erie, Ohio... | reverse complement strand
GCTTAGAAAACTAGGCTTTCACGTCTTCGTGGTGGGTACTGAGGCCGCTTTGGACTTAACGCTAACCGTCGTGGGATATGTTAAGCCCTGAAAACCTCCATAGCTACCAGCGCTTCGGCGTTCAGCATATCCTTAAAAACGAAGCTGCAGGTCTTTTCCTTGATATGGGGCTGGGCAAAACGGTAACGACGCTTACCGCTATCCGCGAACTGATCAATAGCCTAGAGGTCGACCGCGTGCTGGTCGTGGGACCAAAGCGTGTCGTCGAAAGTGTATGGACGCAGGAGGCGCTAAAGTGGGCGCATACCGCAGGGCTATCCTTTAGCCTTATCGCGGGTACGCCGAAGCAGCGGAAAAAGGCTATCGACGCCACGGCGGACGTGTACCTAGTAAGCCGCGATAATGTCGCGTGGTTATGCGACCAGTACGGCGGCAGTTTCCTGCCGTTCGATATGCTAATCCTTGACGAACTTAGCAGCTTCAAGAACCACCAGAGCCAGCGCTTTAAGGCGCTTAAGCGCGTCCGCAAGTCGGTAGGCCGCGTGGTAGGTTTGACCGGTACGCCCGCGCCTAACGGCCTGGTTGATCTTTGGGCGCAGGTCTATCTATTGGATGGCGGCGAGCGCCTAGGGCATAGCATAGGGCGCTATCGCGAGGCGTACTTCCGACCAGATAAGCAAAGCGGCCACATCGTGTATAGCTACAAACTAAAGGACGCTAGCGTTACGGATCGGATTTACCAGGCTATCGGCGATGTCTGTATTTCGATGAAGGCGGAAGACTTTCTGGATATGCCCGAAAAGCTGGTAATAGACCAGCGGCTAGACTTCGACGAAGAACTGGCGAAGAAGTACAAAGATTTCGAACGCGAACAAGTTCTGAGCCTGCTAAGCGAATTAGGCGAAAAGGAAATAAGCGTAGCGACCGCCGCGGCGCTTTCGAATAAGCTTTTGCAATTCGCGAACGGCGCGGTTTACGATGAAGCCAAGGCCGTACACGAAGTCCACGAAATGAAGCTGGAAGCGCTGGAGGAGATACGCGAAGCGGCGAACGGTAAGCCGCTGCTAGTCGCCGTAGCTTTCCGACACGACGCCGCGCGGATCTTGAAACGATTCGGTAAGAAGATCGACGCCCGCGTTTTAGACGGGCAGAAAGACATAGACGACTGGAACGCCGGGAAAGTCGATATGCTTATTCTCCATCCCGCCAGCGGTGGCCACGGTCTAAACATTCAGCACGGCGGTAATTATGTAGTCTGGTTCGGTCTTAACTGGTCTCTTGAACTTTATAAGCAGCTTATCGCTCGATTGTGGAGGCAAGGGCAAAAGGCTAAACAGGTTTTTATTTATCGCCTAATCGCGGCGGGTACTATCGACGAGCGCGTGGTTAGTTCGCTGGCGGAGAAGGACGGGACGGAGGCCGAACTACTGATCGCCGTTAAGGCGGAAAAGTCAATGATTGAAGCGGTGCGGGATATTGTGAAAAAATATATTTAAAGAAAGTTTGGTATTTTATTAAACTTTGTTTAATATTGAATCAAATTCTAACCTCTTACACTTTATGCAAAACCTAATCCAATTACTCGAAAAAACGCTGGTAGAAGCCCGCGAGACCAAGGCGCAGCACGCGCAGCAAATCGAAGCCATGCAGTACGCATGGGAGTTAAAAATCGAACAGGAACGTGTCGGACTGCTGGAAGATTATGAAGCCCGACTGGCAGGCTTACGGCGCGCGAACGAGATCGACAAGGCGAATCTGGAAGAAGATTTTAAAATGTTATCGGAGCGATCCGAAGAATCGCGCGAACTTTTGGAGCGTGTAGAGACGGCGCGCGCTGGCGTACTGAACACGGAGAACCTACCCGCGCGGATGCTATTCGACAAGCTGGCGGAGCGCTGGGAGTTCCTGACTTTGGCCGACGTGGAGATGATCGAAGCATTCCTGGACCGTAAAGTTTTTACGCTATGAGCCAGATAGAAATCGTAGTAAAAGGGCCGGACCGACTGTCCGCATTTATGGAACTTGTCAGCCTTTACGACACGCCAAACGACCGAACTTTGATAAAAGTTGAAGGTGAAGAAGGAGCGGCGTTTATTAGTGGCCGATTTAAAAAAGTTAAAATTTTAACTTTTAACTGGAGCGGCTTAGATCCGGAAAGTCTTCCGGAGAAAAATCGCGTTTTACGCTAAACTGCATTTGGAGCGCCTCAGGGCGCTTTTTTGTTTTTTGCTTGTAAACACAAATCTGTTTTGTTTACCTTTGTGTTTACAACGTAACTGCTTGACTTACTTACTGTTATCCCTATATAGTAATGGTAAACAATAAATATATAAATAATATAAAGAAGAGGGGGGCATAGGCATATACACGCGAGGAAATACAGTACTGAAAACACTACACCCCTAACGTCCCAAGGATAATATGGGAATTTGTGTTTACTTTGTTTACAACCCCCATTACCCCGATGATTATCAACACGTTACGCGTAAACACAAAAGCTTTACTTTAGGTGGCTTTGTTTACAATTGCTTTTTTCGCCTTTTTGGTGTAGAATTGACCGAAAATACCTCCGACACTATGCAGATAAGAACCGTAAAAATGACGGCGATAAGGCCGAACCCGAACAACCCGCGGACGATCAAAGACGAGAAATTTAAAAAGCTAGTTAAATCAATTCAGGACTTTCCAAAAATGCTTGAGATCCGACCGATAGTAGTCAATTCGGATATGATTGTGCTGGGAGGTAACATGCGGTTGAAGGCCTGCAAGGAGGCGGGCTTAAAAGAAGTACCGATCGTACTGGCGGACGACCTGACCGAAGACGAACAGAAGCAATTTATCATAAAGGACAACGTCGGCTTTGGCGATTGGGACTGGGGGCAGTTAGCCAGCCAATGGGATACCGAAGAACTCCAGGCGTGGGGCCTAGACGTGCCGGACATGCACGTAGAAACTTTGGAGGCCTTGGAGGATGACTTTGACGCCGAACCGCCTAGCGAGCCTAAAACCGTGCTGGGCGATCTGTATGAAATCGGACCGCATAGATTGCTTTGCGGAGACAGTACCGATTCCGATCAGGTAGCCAATTTGATGAATGGGGAGAAAGCCGACATGGTTTTTACCGATCCGCCTTACGGGGTAGCCTACGTAGGCAAGACGAAAGACTCTTTAAAAATAGAATCGGACGATTGCAGCCCAGAAAAATTAAAAGAATTTGTGACGGCGTGGTTTTCGAACGTAGATTTAGTGACTCGAGAAGGGGCCTATTTGCTGGCAACGGTCCCGGCGGGACCGTTGCACCTCATATTTGCGAACGATTGGTTGGAGCGCGGATGGTTGCGCCAGATTATGGTTTGGAATAAATCGAGTATGGTACTAGGCCACGGAGAATACCACTACAAGCACGAACCAATTTTATTTGGATGGAAGCAGGGCGGCCAGCGCCTGAAGAATAGCGACAGGACGAAAACAACTGTTTGGGATTTTGACAAGCCATCAGCAAACAGGGAGCACCCAACCATGAAGCCCATTAAGATGTGGGAGTACGGTATAAACAATCACACGATAGCTGACGATTTACTATTCGAGCCGTTTCTCGGCAGCGGCAGCACGATGGTCGCGGCGCACCAACTTAAAAGAAAGTGCTACGGCATGGAACTCGACCCGAAGTATTGCGACGTAATTATCAACCGAATGCTTAAATTAGATCCAAGTTTAACCGTTAAGCGTAACGGCGTAGACGTAACAAACGACTGGAGGTAATAAGACAAAATGGACATACGTAAAAAGAAGCTGTTAGAAGCGCTCGAAAAGAATCTTGGCGTAGTAACGACCGCCTGCAAGATGGCAGGCTTACCGCGGTCGAGCCATTATCTTTGGGTGGACAAGGACCCGAAATATAGGGCCGCCGTTGAGGAGCTGCAAGGCGTGGCGATTGACTTCGTGGAATCGAAGCTTTTTAAATTGATCGAAGGCGGATCTGATGCCGCGACTATTTTCTACTTGAAGACCAAAGGTAAGGCGCGCGGATACGTGGAGCGCCAGCAATTCGAACACACTTTCGAGCAGCCTGTTTTTGCCGATGACAGCGAAGCAGACAACGGTTAAAGCCGTCAAGGGCTTCCGATATACCACGGCAATAAAAAAGCTAAGGGCGGCCCGCAAAATAGGCGCTAGGACGTACATAGTACCCGGCGGAACGTCCGCAGGTAAAACGTTCGGGATTCTTCCGATACTAGCCGACCAGGCTATCAAGTCGCCAGGCCTATCCATTTCCGTCGTTTCAGAAAGTATCCCACATTTGAAGAAAGGTGCGATCAAAGACTTTAAAGCTTTTATGATTGCGACGGGGCGCTGGATGGATGACAGGTATAATAAGACCGACCGGATTTACACGTTTGCAAACGGCAGCTATATTGAATTTTTTAGTGCGGATAGTGAAGGCCGCGTAAGAGGTCCGCGTCGAAACGTCCTGTACATTAACGAATGTAATAGCATTAGTTTTGATACGTATTACCAGCTGGCAATCCGAACCGATAAGGAAGTCTGGCTAGATTACAACCCGTCAAACGAATTTTGGGCGGATACCGAACTGGCTAACGACCCCGACGCCGTAACGCTCCGCCTGACATACAAGGATAACGAAGCGCTGGCGCCGTCGATAGTCCGCGAGATCGAAAAGAACCGCACAAAAGCGTTTCACGACGAATGGCTGGAAGGCGAAGCCCTGTTTGCCGAAGACAATGTAAAAAGCGCCTACTGGTGTAATTGGTGGAGGGTGTTCGGTATGGGACTTACCGGATCGCTAGAAGGCGTCATCTTTTCGAATTGGACCCAGATAGCCGCCGTACCGCTTGCCGCTAAGCTGCTGGCCTATGGGCAGGACTTCGGATACACAAACGACCCCGCTGCCCTAGTGGCGCTATACCTCCACGACGGTGAACTTATTCTGGATGAACTGATTTACCGCCGTGGCCTGCTTAACTCCGAACTAGTCGCCGAATACAAACGGCTTGGCGTAAAGACCAACGTTCCAATTTACGCGGACGCCGCGGAGCCGAAAAGCATAAAGGAAATAAGCGGCTTCGGCTTCCGGATCCAAGCGGCGGACAAGGGCAAAGATTCCGTAAACTTCGGGATCGACTTGCTGCAAGCATACCCCATCCGCGTAACGCAGTCCAGTTTAAACCTAATCGCCGAACTGCGGGCCTATACTTGGGAGAAAGACCGGAAGACCGGCGCGGCTATAAACGCTCCGCAGGACGCGAATAACCACGCAATCGACGCGACGCGTTACGCCGCTATCCACGTCCTGACCAGCTACCAACCTAATTACAAATCGAAGTCTATAGGACGTACCAAAAAGCTAACCCGTGGCGAACACTATAAAGAATTCATTTAAAACCGTAACGGCGGAAGACCTTCTAAAGATCAGCCGCCACACGCCGCGCGAAGTTATCGCAGCGCTTAGCGGCTTGACGGCCGAAGAAGTCGCAGCGCTTTCTTCCGAAGCCGTCCTGGCGCTTTACGAATTGTTCAGCTACCTAGACGACGTAACCGAAGCGGCGCTAGCCGTACCGGCTAACTGGGCGCCGCCAGCCGTCGACGTAGCGGCCGCCAGCTTCGAGAAGGCCGAACTGGCTAAACGCGCGCTGGCGTCTGGCGTAGCGCCTTACCGGCTTTTCTTGGAGTTGGTGCGGATCTACCACGGCGCGGCTTACGTGACGGGTCCCGCCGCTCCGCTGCTTGCGCTGGGCGCTTTGATATATCAAGACCTGAACGCGTTATTTGAACGCTTCAAAGACCTTGCAGGCGAACCGCCGAACGAGGACGAAGTAGAGGCAGGCGTCGAGGCGCTCCACAGTTTCGGGCCGTACGGCATCGCCGAGAACCTAGCGGGAAAATATGGCTGCAAACCTTACGACGTCTTCAAGTGGTCCGCCGAAGAAGTCTATTTGGAACTTACCTACCAGCTGGCCAAAAACCGCTTTCAGGAAAATTTGCGGGAGATCGAACGGCGGAAAAGCGCTGGGGCTAAAAAATAACTATATTTCGACCTATGGAAAAGCCCTGTAAAAAATGCCATAACCTGCGAGCCGCCTTGGGGTGGTCCGCGCGCCCGCAAGTAACCGAACAGGGATCCGGCAAAGTTAGCCATAGCGCCTACGCAGACCGCCTTCTGAACGCGGATTTTTACCCGGCAGACAAACGGCCGGAGGAGTGCCTAGGCGATTGGCCTGTTTGCCCTGACTGCGGCAAAGCCTTGAAGATCGACGAACCGGAAAACGACGTGGGTGAAGATTTCGACTTCGACGAACCGAACTTCACAAACCTTTGGATTTTATTGGGTGTAGTCTTTTCGGCCTTTTTGCTTTTACTTTTCCTTTCGTAGCCGTATATTTTCGGGCATATGGCAAACTATCAGAATATTGTCAACGCCTGCCGCGATGCGGTCCCGACTAGCTGCCGATTTATCCACGGCCGCTTAGTCGACTTTTCGCAAAGCTTCAGCGGCGTTTATCCGCTGGTAACCTTGCTGCCGTTCACGCTAACCGACGCGCGCAGTACGCCCGACGCCGTTTTTGATTCTGCAAATTTGATTCTGGGCTTTTGGCAACAAGACCGTCCCGACACTACGCCCGAAGAACGCGAAGCGCTTATCGCCGAAATGGACACGCTTAGCGATACGTTCATAAACGCGCTGCTAGATAGCAGCCCAGCGTTAAAGCTGACTAACATTCAGAAAGAGCCGCAGTACCAATTTTACCAGGGGACGCTCAGCGGTTACGCGATAAGCTTTACCATCCAGCTAGTTTCTCCGTGCTGACCGGCTTAACGCAGGCGATTTTAAAGAACTTCGCCGAAGAAGTCATTAAGGACATCAAGTCCAAAATCCCAAACGTGACCGGCGAAAGCGCGGCCAGTCTGGGCTATCGGATCGACGCGCAAGGCCTTACGATCTTTTCTAGTAAGAAATATTTTACGGTTTTGGAAACGGGCCGAAAGCCGGGCAAACGTCCGCCTATCGACGTGATCGAACAATGGGTAAGACAAAAACCGATCACTTCCGACATAAGCCCGCGCAGCTTGGCTTTCCTAATCGCCCGTAAGATAGGCGAAGAGGGCAGCTTGCTTTATCGCCAGGGCGGTAACTCCGGCGTTATATCGGATAGCATTAACGAGCAGGTGATCAAGGAAAAGCTTATCGACAACTTAAGCGATTCTTTCCGCGATTACGTCATAAATGAATTTATCAAGAAAAGCGCCGAGCCATGAGCATAAGCCTAATAACCAGCCCAGATAACGGCGAAGACGTATTTAGTCCTTTAATCTTCGAGTACGTTTGGCAGTTTGCGTCGTGTAATTTCGTGGACGTGGCAGGCGTGGCGGCTATCGACGTTCCGTCAAGCTTTGCGGACTTCATCGAAATCGGAGATAGCATCCGCATAACGAACGGCGCTTACCTAGGCGTTTACCGCGTCATCGACATAACGCCGGGCGTGGCGCTCCGCTTGGAACTCAATACGCCTTACATCGGATCCAGTACGGCGACCGGATCAAATCAATTCATACCGGAAGGTGCGCAGGACTTCCAGCTTATCGCGGGATATAGCGCGGGACCGGAAGCAGTTATTAAGCCGTGGCAGGTAACCGACGAATTACGAATAAGCGCAAACGCGCTGGGCGTTTACCGCTTTGACGTCGCGGGTTTCCTTCGTACGCGCTTTACCGTTACGCCGCCGGTGACAGGCGCAAACGTGCCTATTTCGATCCGGTACACGGTCAGGCTAAAGACGGCTACGGCGATACCAAACGACGACGGAGCGCTTACGGCTTACTACGGTTTGGCGCCGCTTACATCGCAGCAGCAAACAGGACTTGAAGCGGTAGGCGAAAGGCCTATTCTGTTTATCGGAAACCAGCCGACACTTTACAGTTTGGCGCTGACTAAAGGCATCATACACAATTTCGTAAGCAATCCCGAAGCGCCCGCCTCCACAACGTCGGGCGCCGTGGTGAGCCTGCGCCTGCTAAGCTGCGAGCCGAAAGTTATTACTTGGCTAGGCGCGGCGGCGACTTCGGGATTTACCGTAGCGCCAGCCCTGCCGTCTTGGATCCAAGCGACCGCCGTGGGCAATAACATCCAGCTAATTATTAACCCGTGTACGGGCGGAGTGGCAGACTACCTATCCGCTGATTACAACCCGCTGGACTACCTGACAGGCGGGCAGCTTAATAGCGTGACAGGCTGCTTCAGCTACACGTTCAGCAAGTCGGGTACTCTTTTCACGCTTAACGTATGCGTTACGCCTGTGAGCGAGATAATCGACGTATGCGCGGCGGACGTTTTAAACTTCGCTTGGCTGAACCAGCGCGGCGGCTTTTCGTCTATGGCGGTGGAATGTCGGTATATGAACGGGCGCGAGTTCGGCGCGGATAATACGGTGGTCGACGGAACGCAGACGCTTAAGCGCGTCGAATTTCGGGACGTGTACGACTTCGTAGACGTGCGGGGCGGCGTTATGTCTAAAAACCAATTGAACCTATTAACCAGCCTGCGGTCTTCCATCCAGGCGTTTCTTTACAATACCGAAACGGCGGCCTTCGATATTCCGATAGTCATCGACCGGGCAGGCTTTTCGACGTACGGGAATCGATTTAACCAATCAGAGACGCGCTTCGCTTTCCGATTCAGAAAGGCGCGGCAGGTAACTATCCAGACGCAATGACGGAAATATACATCAACGGCCAGTTAGTCGATACGCAGGATGCCCAGATAGCGCTAACCTTGCAGGCGTTAACGTTTGACCAGCTAGGCAGCCGTCGCGGATCTTATTCGAACGTCTTCAGCCTAGCGCGTACGAACGCGAATAAAGCGTTATTCGATAACTGCGAAATCGTTACCAGCCTTACCGCGATACCTTACCAAAAAAACACCTGCCTAATTTACATCGACGGCATTTTAGTCGTGGAAGGCAGCGCCGTAATTCTGGAGACCAAAGAAGATTACCGACTTTTCGTAAGCGCGGGAAACACGGACTTTTTTAAAGCCATCGCGTCGGTCAAGCTGACCGAAGTTGATCTGGTCGAATACGACCACCTTTACACCGGTCCGAACGTAGTAGCACGCCGCGAAACGGCGGAGGGCTTTGTCTATCCGAATATTGATTACGGCTTTTTGGAGTACGCCGCGCCTGGGGCGGCATCGTATAGCTTCCGATTTTTCCAGCCTAGCTTTTGGGCAAAAACGATAATCGAAAAGGCGGTAAGTAGTTTAGGCTACACGCTGGAAGGCGACCTGCTTAATACGCTAACTTATCGGAGCCTAGCCGTACTATGCCGCGGAGCCGTGGCGGATCTATTGGATAGCCTAGCGCAGTACCGCTTTACAATTGATTATAACCAGCTGACAGGCGATACGGTCGAAAAGATCAGTTTCCCCGACGAAGTAAAGGACACGTCGAACCTATACAACGCGAACGTAAGCGCTGGGCAATTTACTTACCAGCCAAACGTCGCAGACCAGGACGAAGTACGTTTCGAAATTTCGATAGCTGGCAAGGTAATAACCAACCTGCCGCGCCGTTACACGAACGCGGAGGTATACGTCGACCTGCTAATCTACAACGCCGCCGGAACGCTATTACTTACCGTAAGCCCTACGCCCGTAATTTTCGAAGATCGTTTCTTTGGGCCTTTCAATATTTACCGAGCGCCGGAAAGCGGAACGCTGGAACGCGATCTAAATTTCGTCTATCCGTCAAGGCGTACCGACGTTACCGCCTTCGATGCTTTGATAAACGGCACGGCGGACCTTACCACGTTACGCTTTGGCTGGCGGGTAAGAAGCAACCGACCTGGCTGGGGGCTTAAGTACCTACGCTTCGAAAATCTGGAATTTAAAATTAACCAAGTGCCGAAGAACGGCACGCGGGTAAGCGGTCCGAATATTCCGATAAACGTACGCGCCGCAAACGTTTTGCCCGCGGCGCCTACGGTGGGCGACTTGCTGCTAACCGTCGTAAATTTAGAGGGCGTTATTATCCAAGTTGACGAAACGTCCAAGCGCGTAAACACCGCAAAGCTGGATAGCATCATAACCAAAAAAGCCCAGGCGCTGGACTGGTCGAACAAAATCGATCTGTCGGAAGATCCGGCGGTAAACTACCAGCTGGAAGGCTTCGCGCAGCGGAATTTCTACGACTTTGCCGGTGACGACAAGGACGCGTTTCTCCAGCCCGACGAAGGCCGCGGGATCGTTACGGTGGCTAACCAAAATCTGGAAGCCGAAAAGGTTATTTTCGCTTCCAAGTTTGCGCCCGTTCCCGTACTGCCTACGCTCCAAAATTCGCGGACAATGGGCAAGGTATTTACAGGCGATAAGTATACGTTTGACGGCTTCGCGTATAACCTGAACGAAGACCTGAAGCTGGAAGAGTTCGCGCCGCGCGTGGCGATCTTAACGCCTACGGAAGCGTCCCTGGACATTATCGTAGACGCGAACGAAATCAACTATGAGGTGAACGCCGGGGCGCTATCCTTCGACCGAGCGCTCCGCGATAATTACCGAATCCTGGGCGGCGTTCTGGACAATACGAAAGTAGTCGAAGCGCTTTTCTTACTTGACCTGCCCGACGTTCAGCGGCTAGACTTTACGCGGCCTGTCTACGTGGAAAAGTTCGGGGATTTTTTCTACATTGAGCAGGTCCGGCAATTCAAAGTAAACCGGCGGGAAAGCTGCTTTGTCCGCCTCGTAAAATTAGGAATATGAAAAAAGACTTTACGCTAGAAGAACTCAAAGCAAAACTAGAAACGGCTTTGCAAAATTACGCAAACTGCGGCTGCAAGATCTACCGCGAAGAGGCGGACGCCCTAAAAGCAAGAATTAACGAACTAGAAAAGACCGCGTAAGCTATGGCCGAAGAAAGTATTTTGTTAAAAGTCGGGATCGACGAAAACCAGATAGCCCGAAGCGAAGCGGCGATCATTGCAGCGCGTCAAGAAATCGACAAGTTGAGAGAAGCGCAAAAAGCGCTGGCCGACGAGGGTAAAAAGAACACGGCGGAGTACGTACGGAACGAAACGGCGCTGCGGGAGAATACTGCAGCTATCCGCGATAACCAACGCGTGCTTGACGCAAACGCCAAACTACAGAAAGGCGTAGGCGGATCAATCAAAGAACTGCGGGCGAACGTCTCAAGGCTTAAGGAAGAATACATCAACCTTTCTGAAGAGCAGCGAAACAATGCTGCAGTAGGCGGCGCGCTTCAAAAAGAACTGCTTAAGCAAACCAACACGTTAAAAGACCTCGAAGATGAAATCGGAGTAACCAGTCGAAACGTCGGTAACTATACCGAATCAATTCTGGAAGCCATAGACGGCACGGGGCTATTTACCAAAGCGCAGCAAGCCTTTGCGACTGCGCAGAACATAGCGACCGCTGCGACGCAAGGCGGGACCGTAGCCACGCAGTCATTTAGCAAGGCGCTGCTGGCCTCCGGCGTCGGGGCTTTTGTGGTATTGCTTGGCGCTTTGATAAGCTACCTAACCCGCACGCAGGAAGGCATGGACAAAGTGGCGCAGGCTACCGAGGCCGTCGGGACTTTTATAGCCGTCGTCTTTGACGAATTTAGCCGCCTAGGGAAACAGGTCTTTGATTCAATCATACCAACTTTTAAAGGGTTGGGCGAAATTTTGGCGGGGATCTTTACGCTGGATTACGACCGGGTGACGAAAGGCTTTACTGAAGTGAAAGACGCCGTTAGCGAGATCGACGGAATCAACGTCCTGCAACTAGGCGCGAACGCCGCCAAGGCCGCAGGGGACGCCGCCGAACTGACTAAGCAACTCCAGAACGTGGTAAGGCAGGAAAAGGCGCTTGAACTCCAAAGAGCGCAGAGCCGCCAGCAAATAACCGAACTCAAGAAGATAGCCGAAGACGTAACCAAAAGCCAAAGCGAACGACTAGCAGCCGCGCAGAAAGCCGAACAAATCGAAAGCGGATTAATTGCAAAAACAATAGGTTTGCAACAGGAGCGCATTCGGATTCTAAAAGCCCAAACGGCGCTAAGCCAAGCGACCGACGCGGACCGTAACAAGGTAATCGAAGCCGAAATCGAACTGGCTAACCTCCAGCAGGAAAGCGGCGAAAAGCAAATAGAACTCCAGAACAAACGCAACGAGTTAAGCAAGGCCTCCGCGGATCAGGCGAAAGCCATCGCGGACCAAGCAAAAGCAGACCGCGAAAAGGCAGACGCGGAAGCGCTCAAGGCAGCGCAGGATTTACAAGTCAAGCTAAACGACGAATACAAAACGGCGCTAGAAGCGCGGCAGGTCGAAACGGATTTAGCCGTCCGCGATTCGCTTAACGCGGTCCGCCAGCAATTCGCTGACGGGCTTATAAACTTGGAAGAATACCAAACGCAACTGGACCAAGTGGAAGCGCTGGCACGCGAAACGCGGATAGCCGCGCTAGACAGTCAGCTGGAAGCGACACGCACGAACGCACAAATAGACGCCGAAACGCGCCTAGCTATTGAGCAGGAACTCCAGGCGGATATCAGATCCGTACAAGACGAAGCGATAAGCGCCAGCGTGGCCGCGCGGCAGGCCGATATACAGGCCGCCACGAAGGCATCCGAAGAAAAGAAAAAGCTGGCCGAACAAACGGCGGGCTACCAAATCCAAGCAGAGAACGCCGTACTGAACGCGGCTAAAGCGGTATTCGGAGAACAAAGCGCCGCGGGTAAAATAGCGGCAGCCTTCCAAGCGCTTTTGGATACTTACCGAAGCGCTAACCTTGCGCTGGCAACAATACCGCCGCCGTTCGGTCAGATAATCGCAGCGGCTAACGTCGCGGCGGGTCTAGCGAACGTGGCAAAAATTAAAGGGTCTAGCGCGCCGAAATTCGCCGAAGGCGGCGGTATAGGCATAACGGGACCGTCGCACGGCGGCGGGGGCGTAGACGTGGCCGTAGGCGGTCAGACGGTCGCGAACGTGGAAGGCGGGGAAGGGCTTTTCGTGATGAAGAAAACCGCCTTTAGTGCCTTGAAGGCGTTAAGCGGATTTAACCAGCTACACGGCGGCAAGTCTTGGTTTTCCGGCGGTCGGTCGTTTCTGGCTGACGGCGGAGCGGTCGCGCGCGGATCCGCACCAACGTTAGACCGTCGGGCGCTTACCGAAAGCCGGGAAAGCTTCGAAAGCGCGATAAGCCAGCTAACAATCGTTACCAAGGTAAGCGACATCGAACGCGTGCAGGGCGAAGCCAAGCTGGTAAGAGTTCAGGCGGATTTGAGGTAAAAAAGAAAGCCCGCTATTTAGGCGGGCTTTTTGTACGGAGTCGAACCGACGGAAACAAAGCGCAGCATAAACCACGACCGCGTGGTTTTAGTTTTAAGCAGCTTCTTTTTTGTCAGGCAATTACGGCGTGGTCTATTCGCGTGCCTTCTTTTTCGACTGAGTTTTTCTTTGCCTCTCCGCCTAGCGTGAGAATTAGCAGTATCGTGATTACGTACATTTATATTTTAGGTAGGATTTTAGCGGTCAGGTCTACGCCGGTTATGATGTAGTAAGGAGCAATAAGCGGGTAAAGAACCAACATGACAAGGATAGCAATAAACACGGCGACGGTGCTTATAAAGCGGTTAATATAGATTTTCATTTTAAGAAGGGTTAGGTATTTAGGTAATTATGGATAAGCGATTTTATAACGCCTGTTTGGGTCTTGGATTCCTTTCGTACCTTTGCGGCGAACTTGTTTTTTAAGTCCTTCGGCAGGTGTACTTTAATTTGATCAAGATCCTTATCAGACACGCGGGCGTTTATTTTTTGGGGAATTTAAAAAAACTTTTTTGCAAAATAAAATTAATTTGATACCCAAATCATGAAGAGCCTAATTATCGAAGGCGTAATAGCCAGAAAAAACGAAGCGGCAGCAATGGCGCCCGGCGAAAAGTCCTTTAGCTTTGAGGACCTGCAAGCCTATATAGACGGATCCGACGGCGAGCCTTTCGACGTCGTCATCAAGTCGATAGGCGGGAGCGTGGACGAAGGCTTTAAAATTTACGACGCGCTCAAAGGCCTAGACGTAACGACCACGGCGCTAACTGCGAACAGTATCGCCTCCGTCATCTTCATGGCCGGAAAGACGCGCCGCGTAACGCCTACCAGCGAAATGATTATTCACAACGCTTGGGTGGACGCGCAGGACCTAGCAGGCGAAAAGCTGAACGTTCACACGCTTGAAGCGCTTAAGGAAGTTTTCGAACAGACCGACGCGCGTATCCTGCAAGTTTACACCGAGGCGGCAGGCAAAGACAAGGAAACCGCTTTGCTAGCGTTAATGGCTAGCGAGACGAACCTAGGCGCGGACAAGGCGCTGGCACTTGGCCTAGCGACCGAATTAGCGGAAGATTTCAAAGCCGTAACGCTTCGCAACAAGGTCGTAACCTTTAGCCGGAACCAGATCGACCTAATCCAAAAAGAACAAACCGATAAATTAATTTTAATTGAAAACCAAATGCAACACGAAGAAAAATTCAACGCCTTCGAGAAAATGCTGAAAGGCCTAAAAAACCTTTTTAACTCCAGCCTCAAAAACATGGCTGCCGTAACGAAGGACGGAGTAGCGATTTTTATCGCCGGGGCCGAAGACGGCGAACTGGTAGGTAAAACGGTCTACCTAGCCGAAGAAGGTCTGCCGACCGAGCAGCTAGCGCCTGAAGGCGAACACGTACTGGAAGACGGCACGACCGTGGTGCTGGACGCTAACGGCGTAATTACTGAAGTAAAGCCAGCCATCGACGTCGAAGACCTGACCGCCAAAATGGTGGAAAAGGAAAAAGTGCTCCAAGCCAAAGATGCTGAAATTTTGGATCTACAAAACCAAATCAAAGCGCTGAAGGCAAGCGACGCCCAGAAGGCGACCGCTTTGGAAGGACTGAAAACCGAGTTTATCAGTCTTAAGAACCAAATCGCGGGCGATCCCGACGACAAGAAAAAAGCACCTGCCGCGCTTTCCGCTGCCGACTTCGCCAAGCTTTCGCCGAGCGAGAAAATCAGGCTGAAAGCCATGAACAAAGCAGGTATCTAATCAAAAAATCAAAACCTTTAACAAGCAAAGAAAATGGCTATTATTAACTTTCCCAACGGGAATACCTACAACGGTAAACTTTACGCGGAATACCTAACCCCGGCGATCCTTGCGCCTGCCGGTCTAGTTAACCGCGGCTTGGTGACTCCGGTCGAAACCGTAAAAAACAAAGAAGTCCTTAGAGGCGTTTCGCGCGCTATCGAATTTCAGCAGCCTTCCGCAATGTTTACCGCTCAGTCGGGCAACATTGACCTTTCCGAAAGAGTGCTGGAAATGAAGGCTTACGAAGTGATGGACCAGATCGACGCAGAACTTTTGCGCACGACTTGGGAATCAGAGCAGCAGCGCGTAGGCGATTTCGAAGACTACAAACTGACTCCGGAACTGTATAATTTCCTATTGGAAAGGATCTACGTTCCAAGAATGGCACTTGCAAACGAGGCGCTTTACATCCTTGGAAAGGCTGGCGTAGCAAGTACCGGCGTGGCTTCGGCGACTTTCTCCGCGGCTTATACCGGTTTGCTTCCGCAAATTATCGCAGACGCAAACGCGCCTAAATTCGCGCTGCCTCCTTCTGCAGCAACCGCAATTACTGCCGTAGCGTCAGGCGCTGCAAACGCCGCGACCGTAACCGTAGCGAGTGCCGCGAACATCATTCCGGGCGACCGCGTTACCTTGATCGGAACCAACGGAAACCAGACTATCGGCGGCGTGACAATCGCAGGCCAGACGGTAACCGTTTTGACCGTGGCGGGCAACGTCCTGACTATTCAGGAAGCCGTGACAGGTGCGACTCCAGCATCCACAGGTACAGCGTTCTTCATCAATCAGAATAACGTGATGGCCGTCTTGACTTCCATCTATATGTCGATCCCGCAGCGCGTGAAGAAGCAAATTTCTTCGACCGGTAACGGACGTACGAAGATCCACGTTTCCGACCGAGTGGCCGACGCCTACAGAGTGGCAAACGGTTTGATCTCCGGCAGCGGTGGAGGCTTCACGCGTGAAAGCTACTTCGCGCAGGATGCTTTGATTCCTTACTTGGATATCGACCTAGTAGCGATGCCAGTTTGGAACGATAACCAGCTTTGCGTATTCAACCCGGGCAACGTGTTCTTAGGCTTCGACCTATTGAGTGACGAGGTATACGCCCGCGTGCTTTACCTTGGTGACGTAACCGGTGACGACGTTTACAGGGTTAAAAACCGAATGAAGTCCGACATTACTTACAAGTATTCGAACGAGGTATTTCTTTACAGACCTCAGTAAGAGGCAGGCAATCGGCGGGCCTAGCAGCCCGCCTTTTTCTTAACTTTCTAAAAAACTAAGATATGTCTTGCACAGAATTAACTAGGGGTATTAACCCAAATTGTGACGCTACCCGTAAAGCGGGCGGCTTGAATAGACGCGTATATGTCGGCTTACTGTCTGACCTTACCGCGGTGACTTTCGGAACCGGTAACCTGGTAACGGGCTTTACTTTCGCTTCGACGAAGGGCTTTGTTAAGTTCATCGGCAAACGCGAAAAGCATAACTCCGTTATGGCTTTGGAAGTCGGCGAAAACTTCAATTTGCGAAACCACGGTATTAACTTGGTTGCGTATTACAACACCGCCGCAGAACTTGAAGCGCTGGACGCTTTGCTGGACGTGGAAGGCGTGTTCGTGGTGGTGGAAACCAACTCCGGAGAATTGGAAGTGTGGGGCATGAACAAAGGAACGAACTTTGCAAACTTCGGCCTGAAGGCGTCAGCTATTGACGGCGGATCCGGTACGGCGATTGTAGATTCCAACATCTACACGCTAGGCCTTAACGGTAACCATGAGAACTTGCAGCTTTACTTCCAAGGACCTCCAGCGGGCAGCCCGCCGGTAGCGCTAACCTTGGCGGCTAATATTGCAATCCTTGACGCGCTTACTATCTGGCCGACGCCGTAAGTTTGCCAGCTTAAAAAATAAGGCCTTAACGTTTTCGCGTTAAGGCCTTTTCAATTATATTACCTTCCAAATTTTACGACTATGCTAAAATTCAAAAAAGACTTCGAAAACCACTCCATAGCTTTGTCGGACGGCACGCTTATAGACCGGCATTCAATCGGATCCGCGCACGCGCAGGAAAAGCTAGCCGCCGCGCCTTGGTTTGATTTCATGCTTGAAAAAGCCGAAGAACCGCAAGCCGAAGCGCCAAAAACCAAAGCATCAAAAACCAAAGCGCCGCAAGCCGAAACGCTGACCGACGAGCCGACCAATGACTGACCGAAGACAAAGCCAGCGAGCGGAGCGCGTCGTTAACCTAGCGGCGGACGTTAAGACCTTACGGCCTTCCGCCGGAGCGCTTAGCGGCCTTTCCAGCGCGATGAACTCGTTAAAATCGAAGATAGCGCGCGCGGCCCAGAATGCCGTAGCCGTTATTATAAAGAACCAGGCGAACCAGTATTATTTTTACGGCGAACTCGATAACCTGCCGAACGCGATAATCCAAGCCGTCGACAATAGCGGAACGGCTACGGCTTGCGTCGGGCGCTTAGAGCAATTCATCAAAGCGGATGGATTCGTAATGGAAGGCCTAGACGACGCGAAGGCAAACAAGATGCAAACGCTGGCGGGCTTAGTCGACGACACCGCGGCGAGCGTTTCGTATTTCGACGGGTACGCTTGGCGCTTGATCTTCAACGCTGCCGGCGATATCGCCAAGCTTTACAGTCTGCCGATTAAAGGCCTGCGCCGCGAGCGCGACGGCTTTAAATTTAATCCGCTTTTCGGCGAATTTGGTAAGCAAGAAACCGAAACGGTTTTTTATCCGGAGTACGATCCAGAGCGCACGCCCGAAGAACGCCGCAAGCTTATAGCCGAACAGGTGCTGAAATACGGTAAGCAATTGGGTGAAGTCCTTTATGTTTTCCGTAAAGGACTTGGCCGTTATTACGACGTTTACCCCGTTCCGCGTTATTACTCAAGTATTGAAGACGTAATAAGCGACGGTAAGATAAGCCAGCTAGACCTTCGCAACATTACGCAGGGCTTCCGCACGCCGGTAATTATTTCGACCGGACCAATCGACGACCAGAACCAAGACGAAGATGGCAAGACCGCGCAGGACTATTTCGACGAACAACTCCAAGCGTTCACAGGCGAAGACGCCAGCCCGATGCTACATTTGAAAGGATCGACGGAGGAATTTAAACCGACCGTTACGACGATCAACGTCGCGGAGATTTTAGATCAAACCGACCGCGCCAGTGACCGAATAGCAAAGCGCGTCGCGCGTATCTTCGAAGTGCCGGACGTGTTGATAGGCATCGCCAAAGAAGGGCAGCTGGGCAACGTGCAAGAGGTTAAAAATCAGATGGCACTTTTCGCGCTGACGGTCTACAAAAAGCAGGATTTGATTAAGCAAGGCTTTGATCTGATCAAAGATAAGCTTAAGCTAGAAGGCTTACCGCTCAATCCGGATTTTACCCTTTCGACGCTTAAGCCGTTCGACTTGATCCCTGACGCGGTAATCGCAAACCTGACGCCCGAAGAACAGAAAGAACTATTCGAGATTAATCTGGAAGCCAGCCAGCCGGTAACGCTGCCGGGCGCACCCATACAAGGCTCCGAGCGAAACGACGCGCTAGCCAATTTAACAGGCCGCCAGTTGCAGGGGATTCAAAGAGTAGTTAGGAAATTCAATAAAGAAGAACTGACGTACGACCAAGCCGCGCAGCTGCTAATCAGCGGCTTCGCAATGACGGAAGAGCAGGTCGGGGCGTGGCTGGTTACTAAAGACGAAGAACTATAACGATGGCGACGATACTTATAAGCAAAGCGGATTTCTTAGCGGCGAACTTGGTCAAGTTCAGCCCAAACATAGCCGAAGACCAGCTGGCGCCGTATGTGTACGCTGCACAGGAATACGATCTGGAGCCGCGCCTAGGCGCTGACCTTTACGGCGATCTGGTAAGCTATGCAGAGAACCCGACCGCAAGCAGGCCACAACTCCAAGCCTTTTTGGTGAAGGAGGTAAGCCGATTTCTGGTCCTGACCGCTTACAAGCGTTTTATCGCTGCGCACGGCATGAACGTTACGCAGTTCGGCCTAACGAAAACGAACGATCCGCAAGGCACGTTTAACCAAGCCGAAGCCGCGGAACGTGCCGTAATCCTTCGACAAGTCGACGCGGATGCTAACGTCGCAATGGGCAAAATGCTTTCCAAAACGTTCACCTTCGACGGCGTTAACTACTCAAAAGATAAGCAGCGCTTAAAGCCTAGCGCTACAATCCGAGCGCCGAAACGCGTAACGCTTCGAGATCCGTACAGTGGTACTTCTTACAAAGACCTTCTTTAAAAAATGGCATTTACCAAAGCGCAATTAGAAGCCCTGAAAAATTCGCTGCTAGCGAGTAACCAGCCTATTAACGCCGCGACGCATCGCGCTTTCGTCCAGAACATAATCGACGAACTTTACGACGCTCAGAGCCGCGGTAACTTGCTGGCAGGCGTTCAGGCGAACGGAACCACGGCGGTAGGCGACCAGATTCTGGTAATCCGATCAGGGGCAGCCTTTCTTATCCCAGCTTCGCTTTTTGGTAGCGGCATATCCTTTGACGACCTTAACGGGATCGTTATCGTAGATCCGCAGGACGGCGATCTGTTGGTTTATGATGCGCTAACCGATACCTGGGGGAACCTGCCGAATACTTTCGTGCCGTATGCCGGCGCGACGGCTTCCGTAGACCTTGGCGAGTTCGGCCTCCGCGCGGGCTTTGTCCGCTTCGATACGACGCCGACAGGCACGCCGACTGATCAGGGGACGGTAAGCTGGGACGTGGATAACGAAACGCTGGACGTAGTCCTGAACGGCTATACGATGAAAGTCGGCGAAGACTTATTCTACCCGGTAAAAAACCAAACAGGCGCTAACATTCCGAAAGGAACGGCCGTCCGTTTTAACGGTACGGTGGGCGCTTCGGGCCGTCTGCTTATCGCGCCTTATCTGGCGGATGGGTCGCTGCCTTCGACGCGCTTTATGGGCGTTACTGCCGAGGCAATCGCAAACGGCGAAGACGGGAAGGTCCTTTGGTTTGGCCGCCTTCGGGGAATCAACACAAACGCGTTTAACGAAGGGGATATACTTTACGCATCGACAACCGTAGCGGGAGGCTACCAGACCGCCGTACCGACGCCGCCGAATAACGTGATAAGCGTTGCTGCAGTTATTAACAAGTCGATTAATCAGGGCGTTCTATTCGTACGTCCACAGATTGAAACGCAAGGCGATTTCGTAACCGTGGCAACCGCTCAGAACATAACCGGCGCGAAGGTATTTATCAACCAGCTGCTGGCTTTGTCCGGATCGAATCCAGTCTTTCGAATAGCTACTTCCGACAACACGTCAACGCTTAACTTCCGGAACGCGGCAAACGAAGACGCGGCCAGTATTTCAATGAGTACACCGGCTAACGAGGTCGCGCTAGCAACGGCGGTAAACAATATGAATATCCGGATCCAGCCACACGGGACGGGTGGCGTACGCTTTCCAGCAGTACCCGCCGCAGCGGGCGCCGTTCGAATGATGGTTTTAGATTCTAATGACCGTTTGCGGGACGGCGGAGTGCCTTTAAACCAGAAAATATTTGTTAATCCGAATACGGCTATTATAGGCACTACGCCGTCGGTTACAACTGCGGGAACTTACGCTTATAGCTATTCGGCAATAATACCAGGCTTCGCTTCGCTTAATCTTTTACCCGTCGGTACGTTGTTAGAATTCGAATTTGGCATGGAAGTTAATTGCACGGTTGCGAATATTAGCGGCGACATGGATCTAAACATTGCTTTACGTTTTGGAAACTTCCTATTAAGCACCCCTATATCTACGCTGGCTTTATCGACCAATACAGGCGTAACAGTTCACACGTCGCGCGCTAGCTTTATAATTAATTCAGCTAATAATTTTTCAATGCAAATAAACCAAAAAGCCCGCAGGGACGCTTCGCCCGCTTACGATAGGGACCGAACAAACCTTTCTTTGCAAACGGGTATTTCTGGTACGGACGTTTCAATGAGTTTAGTTTTCGGGCAATCAAACGCGAACAACTATTTAAAAATAAACCACGGATTCTTAAGAATAACTTTACCTTAACGCCTTTATAAATTTAAAAAATGGCAACTATAACAAAAGACCAAATAGGCGTTTTGGATATCAACTTAATCCAAGGCGACAATAAAACGCTAACTTTAGTATTTACGACGCTGAACTTATCAAACGTAAGCGTACCGCTAGACCTGCGGCAATATACCGCCATCAGGCTAGACGTAAAGAGCCAGAAGGACGTAAACGAAAGGCCGTTTTTTTCCTTTGCGCTGGGCAGCGGCTTGGCGATATCGGGCGCGTCGTTCAACGTGCTGACGTTTACCTTTACGACGCAATTCGTAGCGACGGCCCAGACCGAATGGTTTTACGACATAAAATTTACTTCGGCGGAAGGCGTTAAGCACTTGGTCGAAGGATCTATTAACATTCAAAAAATTGTGACGAAATGAGCCAAGTTACCGTAACCGTAGACACGGAAATAAACGAAACAAACGTAACGGTTAACAACCAAGTCGTAAACGTCCAAGTAACCGTTTCGCCTGAAGAAGCCGCGAGAGCCTTCGCCTTACAGGCGGAAGCCGCAGCGCTGGCCGCCGACGTTTCGGAGTTTAACGCAGCGACCAGCGCTTCGGCCGCTTTAGCTTCCGAGCAAGCCGCCGAACTAGCCGAAGACAACGCAGCCACAAGCGCCAGCACGGCGACCGCGCAGGCGGGCATCGCGACAACGCAAGCCAGTAACGCCTTGGCGTCGGCTAACGCTGCCGCGGTTAGCGCGTCCGCCGCTTTGGGTTCACAGAACGCCGCAGCCGCTAGCGCGTCCGCCGCTTTGGGTTCCGAGAACGCCGCAGCGGCTAGTGCCAGCACGGCGACCGCTCAGGCAAATATAGCAACCACACAGGCAGGTAACGCTCTGATTAGCGCTAACAATGCAGCAGCTAGCGCTGCCGCCGCTGCGCAAGTCGGGACAAGTACTTTACTGACAGGCTTCTCAGTCGGTGCGAATACTGCCATCGCTGCGACCGATTCGATACTTCAGGCTTTCAATAAGACACAAGGGCAGATCAATGCGAGGGTGTCGGGCACAGGTACGGCTGGTCAGGTAGCGGTTTGGAGTGGTGCGAGTGCGCAAAGTGGGGATGCGGGGCTGACTTGGGATACTGTTAATAAGCAATTGTTAACGATATCAGAATTAGGAAACATTAATAGGGGGACTAACAATGCAATTTTATTTTCTAGTCAAAATTCATCCGCTGCGGGTAATCCTGTTCAATTTAGAATAATTCACGATAGTGCAAATACGGCAATTGATTCTATTAGGGGTGCTCTTTTTCTTAGAACTAATTCTATTAACAGAATAAGTATAGATCGGAATAGTGGCAACGTGCTAATCGGAACCACCACAGACGCAGGCTTCCGACTTGATGTGAATGGCACTGCTAGGGTGCAGGGGGCGTTGACGGTGACTTCTAATCTAATATTACCAACAGTAACAGGAACACGAATCGGAACTGCGACAAACCAACTACTTTCATTTTGGAATAAAACACCAATCGCTCAGCCTACTACAGGTATTGCAGCAGCAACGTTAGCAGGAAGTGGAGGATCAACTATCACATCGGGAAATACATTTGGTGGGTACACTCTTCAACAAATCGCTCAAGCCTTAATCAATATTGGAATCTTAACATAAATCAACAATGGTACAAATTCAACCTTTACAAATCTGGTCTAATGGCCAAACAAAGACGGCCGAAGTTTTGGACGCGGTAATAGTTAACGACGACTTGGCGACGTCATGCACGTTTTATTGGCTACTCAAAGAGGCGGACACGGAAAGCCAGCCGGGGCAAGCCATCACCCAGGGAAACGTAACGATGACCGGCGAAGATTATCTAGGCTGGGACGGGAGTAACGCCTATGCGTACGCCTTTATTGCTAGTCAGATAAATGTTATTATCTTGGTGGACTGAAACCAAAAAACCCTATGCGACAAATCACGCTACAAGAAGAAGACATTAAGACGTTCGAAGGTATGGTTAACGCGCTGCCTTGTTTTCCGAAAACCGTTTCGGAAAACATGGCTGTAACGCAAGCTGTTCAGCAGCTTATGACCTTCATGGGCAGCAAGCTGACCGAAGTATCCGACGCGCCGGAGCCTGCGCCAGACGCCAAAGCTTAAAGCCACTAACTAGAAACGACCTGCTTCGGCAGGCCGTTTTTTTTATGCAGTTTTTTGGGTAATTACTTTGTTCGAAAGTTACTTTTTATTTAGTTTTCGAATAACCAACGAGTTACTCTTTTTCTAATGCTTGAAACCAACCCAAGCGACGCGGCGCTGGCCGCTAGCGAACAAAGCTATTTAGCCGCTAAGCTGGCCTTAATTTCTTCGATGACGTTTTTGGGCGTCAGTTATGGGTTGATAACCCTGCTTTGGTTTTTTATGGTCTCCGATACGCTTTTAGGCGTATGGAAAACGATAGTCGTTTTCGGCTGGTCCGAAGTATCGAAATCTAAATTCTGGGCGGGCGTAGGTACGAAAATCGCGATTCTGTTTATCCCGCTCAGCCTTGCGCTTACCGGTGCGCTGGCGGGCTACGATCTTAATATTTTTGTTCTTACCACTATGTGGACGCTAATCGGAAACGACGCGGTAAGCTGCTACACGAACCTGTTAAGCATCAAGCGCCGTAAAAATTACGTGAATAAGGACCTTGTTGAAATGCTAATCAACGCGCTGCGGGCGATCATATACCAAGGCGTGAGCAACGCAATAAAAAAACTCAATAGCGGCGAAGGCCTGAACGACAAAGAACAAAATAACGAGACATGAGACTATCCATTAATTTCGATCTGTCAGAGTTCGCATCCAAGGACGGCGCCGCTTTCCCAGAAAGCGTAACGGCTAACCTGCAAATTTTAGCGGACCAGCTGCAAGTCCTTCGCGACCACTTAGACAAGCCTATCGATATTAAGTCGGGCTACCGAAGCGCCGAACATAATCTGAAGATAGGCGGAGCGCTTAAGAGTTTCCACGTGACAGGGCAGGCGGCGGATATCGCCGTGCCGGGCGTAACGCCTGCGGACATTTACGCGGCTATCGAAGAACTCATTAAGGCTGGTAAAATGCGGGAAGGCGGGCTAGGCCTTTACGCGTCTTGGGTGCATTACGACACGCGCGGAAAGCGGATCCGCTGGGGCAATAAGAAATAAACCAAATGATAAAATTTATGAGAAACTTAATTAAGCAAATCGGCGCGTTCCTTAAGAGGGCGACCGGTAAGGCGTTCGAAGCGCTTCGCGTAAACGCTAGCCTAGCCGTCGAAGTAACGGCGCGGTTAAAAGCAATCGTGGAAAGCGACGCAGCCGGAACGGTCGTAGAACTGATCCCAGGCAAGGCGGACGACGTGGCGCTGGCCGCGCTCCGTAAAGTCCTACCAATAGTATCGAAAAAGCTAGCCGTAATTTTCGGAGCGCTGAAGGAGAACGATAAAAACGCGGACGCCGTGGCGGTAATTATTGCAAGGCTGCGGACGCTTGCGCCAAGCCTTCGCGGATCTTTCTATTTAGCCTTTTCCGCTGAACTAAACGCGGCGCTTAGCGACGGGAAAATAAGCCTAGCCGAAGCGGCAGCGCTGGCCCAAATGGTCTACGCCGAAACTAAAGAGGCTAAAGCATAGTATCAACGTCGACCGCTATTATTTTTACAGGGCCTGCCGTTAATGGCAGGTCTTCTTTTTTAATGACCAGTCCGGCCTCTTTGCCGAGCCGCCGAAGCGAATAAAACGCGCGTATTTTTTCGCCGGTGATGAGTAGATAGATTTTATTCATATCGAAAAAAGCGGACACTTTGCGCCCGCTTTTAGAATAGTCCTAACCCGTTAACCACTATGAGAAACTAAAACTAACGAATAATCAAGCGCTTAAGAAGCAAAGCGACTATTTTTTAAAAAATCTTTTGGTTTTTATTAAACCTTTTTTAGCTTTGCATTAAACAAAGTTAAAAATATGAACCTATCGAAAATAATCGACGAAAGCGGACTGCGGATAGACTACGTGGCGGCCCGCCTGTTTCCGGGTAACAAGCACCCGTATAACGCGCTTAACCGCGTACTGGCACGCGGCGGAACGCTTGACGCGGACCAGCTGCGCGTTTTGGCTATCCTGACGGGGCGAACCACGGACGACCTGCTAGGGCTTAGCTGGTCGGGTAAAATCGACGCGTCCGGTATAACCTTGGCGAAAGGCGAACTGCGAGTAAGCTACACGCCCGGCGCTGGCTTTTTCACAATAACCAGCGCGACGTCTTTGGGCGTGGTAGACCTTGGCAGCTACGTAATCGACGAAGAGGCTACGACCGTCCGCGCGTTCCTTGCGTTAGTCGAAACGGCAATAGATAAACTAACCTAAATTTATATTCCTATGAGTGAGAACAAAGTAAAGCTAAGCCTTACGCTTAGCGCAGACAACCGCACGCAAATGCAAGCGCTAGCCAATTTCGCCCTAACTTTAGCGGGAGCCGAAACGGTCGAAATGCCAACACATACCGAGGCGCCCGTAGTGCTTTATGGCACTCAAACACGAAGCAATTCCGAAACGGTGTCCCTATCAACTTTCAAGCCGGACCCCGCAACGGTAAGCACAACAAACGCCGAACCGACGGAAGAAGACAAGCCGAAGCGCAGACGCCGAACGGCTGCTGAAATGAAGGCGGACAATAGCGCGGAAAGCGAGCCAGCCGAAGCGGCAGAAAGCGAAGCGGCGGAAGTAGATAACCAAGCCGCTGAAGAAGAACCGGAAGCAGCGCCGAAGCCTTCCAAAATTACGCTGGACGACGTACGCCGTGCCGTAGCTGAGAAAAAAGATTTGCACCTGCAAATTATGAAGTTTAAGCTAAAGGAGGATTTTGGCGTCACCAAAACGCCCGACTTGGCGGAGCATCAATACGAGGCGTTTTATAATTTTCTTCAAAGCTTAGACTAATGAGCGCAAAGGACATAAACCACGGAGGCAGGGCGCACGCCCTGCTATCCGCTTCGGGCGCTTACCGCTGGCTGACTTGTACGCCTAGCGCTAGGCTGGAAGACGAGGCGGGCAATGACGACGGCAGCGACTACGCGAAGGAGGGGACATGGGCGCACGAACTAGCGGAGGTCGAACTGCGCTACGCGCTAGACCGCTTAACGCTTAGCGAATACGCCGAACGGAAAGCCGATCTGATCAATAGCGAGTATTTTAGCGCGGATAACTTGGAAGCCGTGGAGGCTTACGTCGGTTACGTGCTGGATGTTTGGCGAGATGCTAAAACGGCGGATCCATTCGCCGAGATCCACATCGAAGACAAAGTAGACCTGTCGGCTTACGTGCCTGAAGGATACGGCACGAACGACGTGGTAATCTTGGCCGCGTCGCGCCTGTACGTAATAGATCTAAAGTTTGGGCGAGGTGTTCGCGTTAGCGCTATGGAGAACCCCCAGCTGAAGCTTTACGGCCTTGGCGCCGTGGAGAAACACGGGATACTGTACGACCTGCAAGACGTCGTTTTAGCTATACACCAACCGCGGGTAAGCAGCCCGTCGGAGTTCCTGCTAAGCGTCGACGAACTGTTAACCTGGGCGGAAGAAGTCGTCAAGCCAAAAGCCGCGCTGGCCTTCGAAGGTAAAGGCGATTTCGTACCGGGGACGCATTGCCATTTTTGCAAAGTAGCAAGCCGCTGCCGCGCGTTAGCCGAAGAAAACCTAAAGCTAGCCGCGCACGACTTCACGGAACCGACGCTGCTTTCCGACGCGGATCTGGTCGACATTTACGAACGCGCCGACCTTTTCACTAAATGGCTGGGCAAAGTGACGGACTACGTGAAGGCCGAAGCGTTAGCCGGTAAGGCGTGGCAGGGGCTTAAGCTGGTCGAAGGCCGAAGCGTCCGCCAGATAACCGACGAGGACGCCGTCGCCGCAGCGCTGGAAGGCGCGGGCTTTCTACCGGAACGCTTCACGAACGTAAAGCTGAAAGGCCTAACCGATCTTACCAAGATGTTAGGCAAAGCAGACTTTGAAGCGGTGGTCGGTCCGTACATCGTTAAGCCCGCGGGGAAACCTACTTTAGTAACGGCGGACGATCCGCGGCCAGTATTTGATTTGAACCACAAAAACGATTTTGAAAATGAGAACTAAGAACAGAACCACAAGCGCCGTAAAGGCGACCATCCGTGCTTTTAAGGATATCGAAGCGCGAATTATGCTTAACGGTTATTTTAGCCCATATAGCCGTTACGTTGGGCCTAGCGAAACGCCGGAACTCCAGCAACTGAGAAGTAACCGCATCGGTAGCGCGTTTTATCAAAAGATTTGCCCAGCGCAGCCGATGACGTCGGTACTGATTAAAAAAGCTTTTGAAAAACAAAAAGCAAAATAAATTTGGTAATTAGTCAAATTATATTTAATATTAAATTCAATTTTATTTCAAATCCTAAAACGTTAAAGCGATGAGCGAGACAAAAGTAGTAACCGGTTTAGTAAGACTTTCTTACCTGAAAGTATGGCAGCCCGAGACAGACGACCAGGGCAAAAAGTTTTACAAAGCCTGCCTGTTGATTCCTAAAAAGGATAAGGCGACGCTGGCCAAAATCGAAGCAGCCGTAGAGGCCGCGATAGTGGCGAAGTGGGGCGCGAAGAAGCCGAAAGGCATTAAGCTGCCATTAAGGGACGGCGACGAAGACAAAGACGATCCGAACTTTGCCGGCATGATGTTTCTTAATTGCAAGTCAGCCAGAAAGCCCGGTTTGCTGAATGCAAGCCGCGAAGAGATTTTGGACGAAGAGGATGTATACTCCGGCGCGTGGGGCAAGGTATCAATCAACCTATACGCATACGAACGGCCCGACGGCAAGGGCGTAGCGGTAGGCCTTAACGCTATTCAAAAGCTGAAGGACGACGACAACCTAGGCGGCGGCGGATGGTCCGCGGACGACTTCGAAGAGGAGGAAATTTGATTTGAGTGAGTTGTTTTGTTACCTTAAAGCCTGGGCGTTTCGTCCGGGCTTTTTAACCCCTAACCCCTAAAAAACTATGAAAGTTATCCTTCCCCTAATCGCGTTTATCATTGCTTATTGTTCGATTTGTTACCACCAGATGCACACCTTCGGAGAGGTGGACCGATGGGACTGTTTAGTTATGTCTTTGTTAATGGCCGGACAAGTTTACGTGGTTTGCCTAGTCGTCGAAGATCCTAAGAAGCCTAGGAATCCGTGAAAGTTTATATTGATCTGGAGACTTACTCCGACGTCGACCTTAAAAAGTCGGGCGTTTACCCATACTTCGAGAGCCCTAATTTCGAGATCCTGCTGGTCGGCTACGCTATCGACGAAGGGCCGGTTATTACGTTCGAATGGGATGGCGGCTACGGCGATTATACCACCTTCGTGAAGGTCTGCAAGCAAGCCGACGAACTGATAGCGCACAATGCGGCCTTTGAACGCTTAGCGCTTAAGCGCTGCGGCTGGGACTTTCCCCGCTGGACGTGTACGGCGGTACGATCCGCTTACTGCGGCTATCCTTCCAGCTTGGAAGAGGCAGGCGCCGCGGTCGGTTTACCGATCCAGAAGGACACCGCCGGAAAGGCGCTTATCCGTTTCTTTTCAATACCGTGCGCACCTACCAAAACGAACGGAGGGCGGACACGCAACCGACCAGAAGACGCGCCGGATAAGTGGCAGGCGTTCAAAGACTATCTGGTTAAGGACGTCGAAACGACGCGCGAACTATACAAGGCTTTGCAGCCCTTTGAATTTACCGAACAAGAAAACTATTTAATAGACCAAGCTATAAACGACCGCGGCGTAAGGATCGACGCCGAACTCGTAAAGAACGCCGTCGAACTTGACCGGATAACGACGCACCGCCTAACGGTGGAGGCGCGGAAGCTTACCGGTCTAGATAATCCAAACAGTCCCGCGCAGCTGGCCAGCTGGCTAACGAACCAAACAGGCGACGACATAACAAGCCTACGGAAGGATGACGTTAATGAAATGCTGGCTGGCGCGCAGGGCGATGTAAAGCGGGCGTTAGAACTGCGCCAGATGACCAGCAACACGTCGGTTAAAAAGTACCAAGCGGCCGCCGCTTACCTTTGCGCTGACGGTCGGGCGCGTGGTCTATTCCAATTCTACGGCGCGGGTCGGACTGGGCGCTGGGCGGGCCGCGGGATCCAATTACAAAACCTGCCGCGTAACTACATGGCGACGCTAGACGAAGCGCGGGAACTGGTCAGGCAGGGCGACTTTGATACGCTGGAGTTTCTTTACGATAGCCCGCAGCAAGTCTTAAAGGAACTTACGCGCACTATGCTAATACCTTCGCCGGGTAACCGTCTGCTTATAGCTGACTTCTCAGCTATCGAAGCGCGGGTTTTAGCTTGGCTGGCTGGCGAAAAGTGGCGGCTAGAAGTATTCCGAACGCACGGCAAAATTTACGAAGCTTCCGCGGCTGCTATGTTTGGCGTGCCGCTGGAAAGTATCGACAAGGGTAGCCCGTACCGCCAGAAAGGGAAAATAGCGGAGTTGGCGCTAGGTTACCAGGGCGGCGTCGGAGCGCTTAAAACTATGGGCGGCGAATCGATGGGTTTATCCGAGGCGGAAATGAGTTTGATCGTTAGCCGCTGGCGGAAAGCAAACCCGGCAATCGCGGCGTTTTGGCGTGGCGTAGACCAAGCGGCAAAGGACGCAATCGACAACCCGAACAAAAAGCTGAAGTACAAAAACCTGACTTTTGAGTTAAGGCGTACCGGTAAGCGCGCGGCGCTGGTTATTACTTTGCCATCCGGTCGAATCCTTGTCTATCAGAAAGCCAGTCTGGCGCCTAGCCGCTTCGGCGGCGAGGTGGTCAAGTATTGGGGCGTAGACCAAACGACGCGCCGCTGGGTCGCCTTGGATACGTACGGCGGTAAGCTGGTCGAGAACATAGTGCAAGCCGTGGCGCGTGACCTGTTAGCCGTTACGATCGAACGCGCCACGAAAGCAGGTATCGACATAATCGCCCACGTCCATGATGAGGTAATCGCCGAAGCGCCAGAGGCCAAAGCGGGCAAAGTGTACGCGGATCTGATCGAACTAATGAGCGAACCGCCGACCTGGGCGGAAGGCTTACCGCTAGGCGCTGACGGGTTTACCTCGAAATTTTACCAAAAAGATTAAAGTTTGTTTGGTTATTATTTAAATAAAGTTTAATATTGACTATTCATTTAAACCTAACCGATATGCTTAATATCAAAAACCAATTTACCGACAAAGTAATACTTTCGCTAAACGTAGAAAATTTGCAGGGCGCTAATTTGGAGGGCGCTAATTTGGTGGGCGCTAATTTGGTGGGCGCTAATTTGG
>Ga0315909_10001591_pt1 | contig 30589 bp, 36 predicted proteins | sample LakEriMetagenome_11_FD_203527 | JGI IMG/M metagenome (GOLD analysis project Ga0315909, IMG submission 203527) | Freshwater fungal communities from buoy surface, Lake Erie, Ohio, United States - Buoy 2 MA125 | ecosystem: Environmental > Aquatic > Freshwater > Lake | place: USA: Lake Erie, Ohio... | reverse complement strand
GGCGCACAAGGTGCACAAGGCGCACAAGGTGTACAAGGCGCACAAGGCGCGCAAGGTGCACAAGGAAACTTTGGTGGAGTCACGTTTGAATATGTCTTCGACACCAACACCGATCAAACAGACCCCGGCACTGGAAAACTAAAGTTCAGCAACGCAGATATCACTCTTGCAACAGAGCTCACAATCGACGATCTTGACGTAAACTCGACAGATATTCAGTCGTATCTGCGCACGATCGACGACTCGACGAGCACAATGAAAGGTCACTTTAGAATCTCTAACAAGAGTGACTCTTCAGACTTTGCAATTTTTACGATCTCATCTATCACAGAAGAATCTGGCTTTTTTGATGTCGCTTGTGCATATGTCTCCGGGTCGGCAAGCGCGTTTAGTAACAGTGAAAGTGTGATCATCACGTTCGCAAGAACAGGTGATGTAGGCGCGCAAGGTGCTCAGGGTGCGACTGGCGCACAGGGTGCCCAAGGTGCAACTGGTCCTCAGGGTCCACAGGGAGATATTGGCGCTCAGGGCGCAACTGGTGCTCAAGGTGCAACGGGTGCTCAGGGTGCAACGGGTCCTCAAGGACCACAGGGTGATGCTGGTGCGAATGGCGCACAGGGCGCACAGGGTCCTCAAGGAGATGTGGGACCTCAGGGTGCTACTGGTTCACAGGGCGCAACGGGAGCGACAGGAGCACAGGGTCCACAGGGGTCCGCTGGTCCACAGGGTGCACAGGGCGATGTTGGTCCGCAAGGTGCTACGGGTGCGCAGGGTGCTACCGGTCCTCAGGGACCGCAAGGCGATACTGGACCTCAGGGGGCGACGGGCGCACAAGGCGCTACGGGCGCTCAGGGGGCGACTGGACCACAAGGCGATGCCGGTCCACAAGGACCACAAGGAGCAACTGGCGCTCAGGGTGCGACTGGCGCACAGGGTTCAACTGGTCCACAAGGCGATGTGGGACCGCAGGGTGCAACTGGTTCACAGGGTCCGCAGGGGGCGCAGGGAGCAACAGGACCACAGGGCGCTACCGGTGCTACGGGTGACGCTGGTCCACAAGGCGCAACTGGCTCTCAGGGTGCCACCGGACCCCAAGGCGCAACTGGCGCGCAGGGAGATACAGGTCCGCAGGGACCTCAAGGGGCAACTGGCGCTCAGGGTGCTCAAGGTGCTACTGGTCCTGTTGCAGGTTCTGCAAACCAGGTTGTATATAAAGACGGTTCTAACGCTGCAGCAGGTAGTGCAAACTTAACATTCAGCGGAACTGCACTTGATCTTCTCGGCACTGCTACGGTTCGTGCTGCAGCAACTCAAGATGGTGTTGCCCTTATGGGACGCTCTGGTGGCACGAGTAGTCATGAAGTAGTTCTAACACCGGCAACACTTAGTGCCGATAGAACCATCACTTTACCTAATGCTTCAGGAACAGTCGCTCTTATCACAGTATCCGACACTGCCCCAACAGCACCAGCCGCAGGAAGCCTATGGTTTAAGTCCGATACCGGCAACCTTCTCGTGTATTATGATTCATACTGGATTGATGCGGCGGCCCCCGCATATAGCACACTAGATGGAGGGACAGCATAATGGCAATTGACTTCCCTAATAGCCCTACTGCAGGTGACCTCTACACCGCTGGTGGTAAGACATGGCAGTGGAATGGTACCTACTGGGCCGCTTATGGAACAGGGCCAGTTCTCCGTACCTCTGATACGCCTCCTGCTTCACCTAACGCTGGTGACCTTTGGTATGAGACCGACACTGGGCGATTCTTTACCTACATTGATAGCGCATGGGTAGAAATTGGTAACGCTACGGATGTTGCTGGTGCGTTGCAACCGGGGCAGGTGACCGCGTTGTCGGCGGTGACGAGCTTGACGACCGACGACGTGTTTCCGGTGGTTGATAATCCGTCGAGTGCGACGGCGGCGAACAAGATTACTTACGGCAATTTGGTGACGGCGATGTCGGCCAGTCTTGCGCCAGGTTTGGTGTTGGTGAAGACACAGGCAATCGGCACAGCCGTCGCATCGGTGGAAGTGACTGGAGCCTTCTCAAGTACATACGACAACTATCGGATTGTCATAACGACGGACAGCGCAAGCACTGATGAATCACTCCTATTGACGCTCGGATCATCAGTTGCTTCGTACTACTACGCTAATTGGCAGATGAACTTCACTGTCGCTTACGGCGAGATCAAGGCTACTAACACTTCATCATGGCGGCTTGGATCAGTTGATGGAGCGAACGGAGCATACGCAATCGTTGACGTAATCAGACCATTTGAGGCGAGACCAACAAATGCTTCTTGGACGAATGTGTACGCCGATACAAATGGAACGGCTTGGATAGGTGGTGGATTCCACAATTCGTCCACCTCATACACGTCGTTCACCGTCAAACCGGGCTCGGGAACAATTACCGGCGGCACGATTCGCGTCTATGGATATAGGAACTCATAATGGAACCCGAACGACCCAACATCCAAATCGATGATCTAGTGCGCCCTATGACAGACGAGGAATACGAAGCGTTGCTCGCGTCAGGTTGGACTCTTGAATCAACCGAGGTAACTGATGGCGATTGACTTCCCCAACTCCCCCACCACCGGCCAAATCTTTACGTCGGGCGACAAGTCGTGGATTTGGGACGGAACCGTCTGGAAAGCCTACGGTGCGTCCCTGTCCCCAACCGTACTGAAAGTGGACTCGACGAACACGCGGGTTGGTATCAACAACCAGTCCCCGGCGTACACGTTGGATGTCAACGGGACGGTCGAGGCCACCCAGTTCATTCAGGGTACGGACTATTTGACTCCGTATACGGGGTTCCGTAATGCGATCATCAACGGCGACTTCCGCATCAACCAGCGAGCATGGTCGTCGTCCACGGCAAGCACCACTTATGGTTATGACCGCTGGAAAGTATTCAATGTCGGTGGCACAGTCACCATGTCAAGCCAGTCCTTTACGGTTGGTTCACCTGCCGCCACAGGTTATGAGTCTCCCAATTTTGTCCGACTTGTGACGGCAAGTCAGTCGGCATCTGGAGATTACGCCGTCCTTCAACAGCCCATTGAGGATGCTAGAACATTCGCCAACAGCACGGTTACGATTTCGTTTTGGGCAAAAGCGGCTAGCGGTACACCCAAAGTTGCTGTTGAACTAGCACAGGTATTTGGAACTGGTGGTAGCCCATCGGCAGATGTCAACACTCTTGGTGGTCAAGTAACGCTTTCTACATCATGGGTTCGCTATTCGGTTACTATGACCGTCCCTAACATCAATGGCAAAACGTTTGGCACGACAGCAAACACCAGTAGCCTAAACTGTAACCTGTGGGTTTCGGCAGGAAGCACCTTCAATGCGCGACTAAATAGCATTGGCATCCAGAACAACACCTTCGACTTCTGGGGTGTTCAGGTTGAGCGTGGGTCGGTGGCAACACCGTTCGAGCAGAGGCCGATCGGCGCAGAGTTGGCGTTGTGCCAGCGGTACTACTTTCGTGAAACAGATACCGCAATCCCTATGTGGCCCGACCAAAATGGCACGGGAAGTACCAATAGGTATTGCAACATACAGTTTCCAGTAAGAATGAGAACAAATACCTACACGGCATCGGGTAATTCTGGTGCTGGTGCGTTGAGTGTGTATTACAAGGCTGTTACTAATTGTTCCTTTTCTCGTACTTCAGGCGGCAATAGTTTTGGAACAGACTTGTGGAACTTTGTCATTGATGGAGAGTTTTGATGTACGGGACATTTACAACAACACGCGGCGAACAATACATAGTGCGTCTAGAAGATGTTGCGTTTATCTCAATGGACGAATCATGCCGCGACTACCGTGCCTATCTAGCATGGCTAGAAGAAGGCAACACCCCCGAAGAATGGCAGGCTGAATAATGGCTCGTAACGCACTCATACAAATACGGCGTGATACCGCCGCTAACTGGACCTCAGTTAACCCAACTCTTGCCGCTGGTGAGATGGGGTTTGAAACAGATACTGGCAAGTTCAAAATCGGCACTGGTTCTACAGCGTGGACCAGCCTTTCTTATGCCACAACAATTCCTTCTAATACCGTGACTAGCGCAATGATTGTTGATGGCACTATTGTTGACGGGGATATTAACGCTTCGGCGGCTATCGCCCCATCTAAAGTTGCAGGCGTTTTCATTACTGGTGACAGTTCTAATAACACTATTACTATTTCAACATCATCACCAACCGGGGGTAACGATGGGGATGTCTGGATGGTTTATTCCTGATGTCTCATCTTACTAAAGTCGCTGGTACTTGGCGAAATTCAAAGCCTTATACGAAAGTTGCTGGTACATGGAAGTTGGCTGACTATGTTTACAACAAGGTTGGCGGAAGGTGGTATACCTCTTTTGTTAAGGGTGGTTTGGTTGATAAGTCTTGGGATGATAGGGACCAGACAGGAGTGTTTGGTACTGGTGCTGGTACTGGTTCTGTTTACGCAATAGCATTTCAGTCTGACGGTAAAATCCTTGTTGGTGGTTATTTCACTTCTTGGAACGGTACGACCGTAGGTAATATTGTTCGTTTAAATGCTGACGGCACTAGAGATACTGCATTTACAACAAACACTGGTACTGGTGCTAATAGTTATATTCTTTCTGTAGCAATTCAGTCTGACGGTAAAATCCTTGTAGGTGGTGAATTTAGTTCTTGGAACGGCACAGCAGTAAATTATATTGTTAGATTAAACTCTGACGGTACTAGAGACACTGCATTTACTACTAACACTGGTACTGGTGCTGATGATTATATTTTTTCTGTAGCAATTCAATCTGACGGCAAAATCCTTGTAGGTGGTTTTTTTGGTGCTTGGAACGGTACGACCGTAGGTCGTATTGTTAGATTAAACTCTGACGGTACTAGAGACACTGCATTTACTACTAACACTGGTACTGGTGCTGATGATTATATTTTTTCTGTAGCAATTCAATCTGACGGTAAAATACTTCTTGGTGGTTATTTCACTTCTTGGAACGGTACGACTGTAAACCGTACTGCTCGTTTGAATTCTGACGGCACTAGAGACACTGCATTTACTACTAACACTGGTACTGGTGCTAATAATGTTATTTATACAATCGCAATTCAATCTGACGGCAAAATCCTTGTAGGTGGTAATTTTAGTGCTTGGAACGGTACGACTGTAGGTCGTATTGTTAGATTAAATTCTGATGGTACTAGAGATACTGCGTTTACTACTAATACTGGTACTGGTGCTGATAGTTCTATTGAAACAATCGCAATTCAGTCTGATGGCAAAATCCTTGTAGGTGGTTATTTCACTTCTTGGAACGGTACAGCAGTAAATTATATTGTTCGCTTGAACTCTGACGGTACTAGAGATACTGCATTTACAACAAACACTGGTACTGGTGCTAATAGTTCTATTGAAACAATCGCAATTCAGTCTGATGGCAAAAGTCTTGTTGGTGGTTTTTTTGGTTCTTGGAATGGTACAGCAGTAGGTCGTATTGTTCGTTTAAATAGTGATGGCACTAGTTATGAAACATTATCTGCTTTTGCTACTAGTACGACCACTTGTGTAGCAATTCAATCTGACGGTAAAATACTTGTAGGTGGTTTTTTTACTGCTTGGAATGGCATAACTGTAGGTCGTTTTGTTCGTTTAAATTCTGATGGCGCTATGGATACTGCGTTTACAACCAATACTGGTACTGGTGCTAATAGTTCTATTCTTTCTGTAGCAATTCAATCTGACGGTAAAATCCTTGTTGGTGGTGCTTTTACTGCTTGGAATGGCATAACTGTAGGTCGTTTTGTTCGTTTAAATTCTGATGGCGCTATGGATACTGCGTTTACAACCAATACTGGTACTGGTGCTAATAGTTCTATTCTTTCTGTAGCAATTCAATCTGACGGTAAAATCCTTGTTGGTGGTAGTTTCACTACTTGGAACGGTACGACTGTAAACCGTATTGTTCGTTTAAATAGTGATGGTACTAGAGATACTGCATTTACTACTAATACTGGTACTGGTGCTAATACTACTATTGAAACAATCGCAATCCAGTCTGACGGAAAAATAATTGTTGGTGGTAGTTTTACTATTTGGAACGGTGCGACTGTAGGTTTTATTGTTCGTTTAAATAGTAATGGGACTAGAGATACTAGTTTTACGACTAATACTGGTACAGGGGCTAATACTACTATTGTAACAATCGCAATCCAGTCTGACGGTAAAATTCTTGTTGGCGGTAATTTTACTGTTTGGAACGGCACGGCCGTAGGTCGTATTGTTCGTTTAAATGCTGACGGTACTAGAGATACTGCATTTACAACAAACACTGGTACTGGTGCTAGTGGTGGTGTTGTATCAATAGCAATTCAGTCTGACGGTAAAATTCTTGTTGGCGGTAATTTTGGTGCTTGGAACGGTACGACTGTAACCCGTATTGTTCGTTTAAATAGTGATGGTACTAGAGATACTGCATTTACTACTAATGCTGGCAATGGTGCTAATAATACTGTTCGTTCAGTCACTATTCAATCTGACCGCAAAATACTTCTTGCGGGTACTTTTACTAGTTTTAATGCTCTTAATCAATTCAGAAGATTTTTTGTTCGTATAGGAGGAGAAGACGCATCATGAACGATTACACACCAATAACAAAAGAACAGTTTTTAGAACAAAATCCGTTTGGAAGCATCTCAAAGCAAAACCCTGATGGTTCAATTACTGTCTTAACGCAACAGGAGTACGATGACTGGGTAGAGTTTTCCAGAGGAATCTGGGATGACGCATCTATAACAGAAGAAGAAAATGAATAATTACCCCCAACAACAGGAGAAGAATAATGTCCAATGTACAACTAGATGTCAACAAGATTGTTGAATCGCTCGTAAATCAGATTTCCCAGAAGGCCACACGTTGCTTTCCTGCGACGAACACCCGCAAGCATCATTTGGCTGGACGCTTGACGGGGAAACTTGGATTGCGCCGAGCCCTAATCCCGCCGAACTATGGCAACCAGAGTCCACCGCTCCTACGGAGTCTTGATGATCTCAATCATTACCCCGACCTATAACACCGACAAGTCAATCCTCGCCAGAACGTGGGCATCACTCAAGGCTCAGACGCTCACAGATTGGGAATGGGTTGTATGGGACGATTCCACCAATACCGAGACGTGGCGCCAGTTGTACGGTTTCTGTTCCGACGAGCGCTACAAGATCGCAATGTACAGATCGCACGTTCACTCCGGCTCGATTGGAGAAATCAAGCGCAACGCATTTATGGTTGCTAAGGGCGACATTCTTGTTGAACTAGATCATGATGACGAACTGACGCCGGACTGTCTTGCCGAGATCGCTAGCGCGTTTGAGGATCCAGAGGTTGGATTTGTCTACTCGGACTGGTGTGAAATTCTTGCCGATGGCCAGTCCGGTCGCTACCCAGAAGGTTGGGGTTTTGGCTATGGGTCAGACTATTGGTCTGACGAGTACGGAGTGTGGGTAATGTCAGCGCCAGAAGTTAACGCGGTCACGATGAAGCACATCGTGTCAGCACCAAACCACGTACGCGCGTGGCGAGCCGACGTCTATAGAAAACTTAACGGACACAACCCTGCGTACGTTGTTGCCGACGACTACGAACTTGTTGTAAGAACGTTCCTTGAGACAAAATTTGCTCACATCAATAGGCTTCTGTATAAGCAGCACGTCGGGCCGTCAACGGCGCAACGGCAAAGAAACGCGCTAATCCAAGACCTAGTAGCCGCTATTTCGTCACAATACAGTGATATGATAGACAGCAGATTTGAAGAACTAAACAAACAGACGGAGACTGAGTAATGTCAGACAACCTAGAACTTGATATCGACAAGATCGTTCTAAGCCTCACAAACCAGATAGCACAGCAGGCACAGAAGATCGCTATTCTTGAAGCTACAGTTGACGCGCTAAACAAGGCGCTTCAAAACAAAGAAGAAAACTAGTCTTTCTTCTTTTTCTTCTCGTTTTCAGATTTCTTACGAGAAGCATGATACGCGGTAACTGCGTTAGCACTAGTGCGACTTCTCCACGTAAACTCGCACTCCGAGCACTGCACAAGTTTCATTGTCGTCCATCGGCCGCCTTCAGGCGATGGCGCAACAATCACCGACAACTTGACTGGTCGAGCACCGCAGTACGGGCAGTTGGGAAACCGAGTGCGTCTGATCTCTTTGCCTTCGTGAGACAGCGACAGGGTGCGTCTAATTTCTGCCTCGTCTTTTCCACCCCAGACTCCCCAGATCTCTTTGTTCTCGAGAGCGTACTTTAGGCATTCCTTACGAACGTCACATTGGAAGCACAGATTTCTAGCATCATATTTTTCTCTTGGTACCGCAGAGAAAAAGTACGACGACATGTGCTTGTTGCTACGTTTACCGCATTCAGCTTCGTCCATCCACTCGAAGTCGCCTACACCTTTTGGCATTGAATCTCCACCCAGGTCACCTCGAGAACTTCGTCAACGTCATCTCCGTCGCGTGTCTCGCCGTCCTGGGCGCAGATTGTCATGTCGGTGTCACCGTCTACACAGCCGGCGTAGCCGAGCATAGCGATAGCGCCGTCTAAAAGTTTGTATCCTTCACCAAGAGAAACGGCAATCCCGTCTCTCTGAAGCGCAGATGCAAGAGCTCTTTTTACTACGTCGTTCTCGAGATCAACGTGCCCAACGGTGTAAAACGTTGTTAGATCTCTGTCAAAAGAGTCATAGTCTTCCCCAGACCATTCGACCCAGAGAGATTCACCAATTCTAGAATCTTTCATAGTAGAAAGATTGTATCTTGTCACGCGACGTAAGCGCGGTAATCTTGGCAGGATTATCTATGTTAGCGGACGAGACGCTGAATTAGAGGCCTTCTACAGGGTTCAAGCCACTACTACGTAGCCGTCTTGGTGCGGCCACAGGTACTCGTACCCCGGAGGGCATGTTCCAGTGTCTTCTGGCCACTTGAACTGCGAATACCATTCGTAGTTCTTGTTCAGTAGCGCGACACGGTGAGTTGAGCACAGGTTCTCAAAGTACGTACGGTCATGCATCCACAACGGCAACGTAATGTCACTAGATATTCTACCAAGTGACACAGCGGTGTCGTAGGTACGTAGTGTCTTCTCGAGGAGCGTAGACTTGTACCCACGAGACCGCCACTCAAAGTACGTAGCCGTGATGTAGGAGACAAGTAGCGTCTCATGCCCTCGCCACATCTTGACTACAGGGTGACTTGACCAGCCTTTTGGCGCACGGTCGTTGCCGTCGGGGTCAAGCCCGCACATATTGAGAAGACATTGCCACGCCTCAAGGGTCTGCTTGTGCAGGCGCTTGTTGTCAAGCACCGCGGCCGTTTCTTCAAACGAATTTGTAGATACAAGAAAAGATTGCATGAGTCACTCCGTCACTGTTTAGAACAATGATTATATCAGGACGGCGGAAAATCTTGTGACACACGCTTTTTATGTTATTCTTGGTAGAAGTTCTTCTTCACGAAGTTGCGGCTAAAGCCCTTGTCAGTGTCCAAAAGCCATTCGCGTTCGCCGATCAACTCACCCTGCGGGCCGTTTGGTTGACCTTCTAAAGCCGCCGCCGTTGCTTGACCGATCCATGTCGCCGCCTGGACGGCCACTGCCTTGCCCCACGTGGCCCCAAGAGCCGAGTAGTTGTTGACACTGACAAATTCCCAATTGTCGGGCAGACCTTGAATTCTAGCGGCTTCTCTGTGCGTGATACGGCGCGGCTGTGTCGGGTGCACGATGTGATCAAGAGCACTGCCTGTCATAACGTGACAGAACGAGTTCGCGTCCCAACGAGCCGGAAGCGAGAAACCCATGTAGAAGTCGTTTAGACGAATCTTCTCTTCCTTGGTGGCCCATGACTGCGGGAACGTGTTGTTGTTCTTCTCGACAGCCTCTTTAAGAGCAACGTTCAGCGCGGCCATAGGCTTCCAACCTTCGTTACCGAGAATGTCGAAGATCTCTTGGATTCTCTGCGACTCGAGGTTTGTTCTATTCATGTGGCCGTCGACGTAGCCGTCTTCATTTCTTAGATCAGCAACAAACTTCGACGGTTCAGCGTTGTACTTCTGTCTGTTCCACGTGATTTCAAGGTTCTCGAGATCTCCGATGACGTCGATCATCTTTGGCATTTCCTTCGGCATTTCAGCGTGCGCGCCGAAAGGCATACCGCTTTCGACAGCCACCCAGAAGTAGCGCATGCGGTACGAGAATCCACCGACCATTAGATTGTTGTGCTTAACGTGATACAGGTCGTATTTCTTACCGGAGAGCTCTTCGAGCATGTCGCGGTATTGATTCATCACGGCTCGGCCTTGCGTATACGCCTGCTGCACGCACTCAAACACGACCATCTTTGGTTTGATCCGGGCAGCGTACTTCATGAACGCACGCGTGTGCTCGTGGGCCTTAGCGTCGGGGCCACGGTTCGCTGGGCCAGACCACAGCGACCAACCAGAGCATGGCGGGCAACCAAGAACAACGTCAGCGCTCGTGTCAGGCCAATCGTTTGGGTCTTCAGAGAAGAACGACGTCCATTGTTCGCCAAGGTGTTTTCTATTCACCTCGGCAACCGGGTTACCAAAGTTAAGAGTGCCCGTTCGGACCGTCATATCGAGTCCGGATCTCACGAACCCGAGGCTCATAAAGCCAGCAAGACCGTTGCAGTCAATGAAGGTGGGATTGCTCATTGTTGTTCCTCGTTGTTGTCCAATGCGATGATAAACACTAACACGTATTACTTACTGACCTGACCTTTTAGACCGACTTCGTAGCCGCATGCGGCGTACCCTGCAATGTCGGTCCATGTGTCTGGTTGAAACCCTGAGTTGGAAGCATAGCGAGCGATCTTTACAGCAACCATCGCCATGGCAACGTCCTCGTTAGTGAATTCTCTACCAAAGAGTACGCCCCAGATCTTGGCTATTCTTCCAAAGTTATCTTCAGGTCCGCCGTATTGAGTGTCTCGTTGCCCAGAAATGATCTTCGCCGCTGTTTCAAGCATCTCCTGCCGAGGACTTTTTTCGTTTTTCATGCCTTAGCTCTCGCGATCAACGTAGCAAGATAGAACTCCGAGTCCGGGTCATCACCAGGCTGAGAAATGTGTATCTCTGAGTCAAACGGAATGACAGCCGACGGGTCTTGAATGAACTCCGACCACTTACTTGTAAGTGACTCATGAATCTCTTCAAAGGTTCTACCGGTGCACTTCATCTCAATGTTAAGTCTCATGTCTACTCCTCGTACTCGCTGAGATCTTCGAACTCTGCCTTTATCCCGTAACCGACGCGTTGATACAAAAGACCACCGTCTACAAAAATGCCGGTATCTGAGTCGTCAGGGCAGACACATCTAACAAAATCGTGCCTATGCACAGACTCAATTACCTTGCCGCACGTTAAACACTTAAGAGCGTTACGAACTAGCTTCGCCATTTAGAAGTTTCTCCCTGTCTACAACTTCAAATCCCGGTGGCGCAATAGCTGGACTCAGCGTTCTATACCAGCCTCGCTTCACCATCAACACTCCAGGTTCACCAGATATTTCGCACGTAGACCAGGCCACCTGCTCGTATCGAGCTACTACATCGTTCATCACGCGCCAGTGCTCCGTCTTAGTGTTGAAGTAGTATCTAAGGCCGCCAAACTTTTCCTTGATCTGCTGTATCGTGTAATCTGGGTCGATCTTCGACAGCTCTACGTCGATCGCGGCGATAATAGCGTGCCACCCCGGCTCACAGTCAATTCTTCTTGACCAGTCCGGTTCAAATCTTTCAAGAACTGCTGAAAGATCTACGGTGCTCATGCTATATCGCCGCTATCTTCTTCTCTAGTTTGTACGCTGGGTGTCTAGCAGAGTGTATGTGCGGCGTCTTATAGTCTATCGTGGTCACGTAGATATCGCCGTCCTTGATATCTACAACCTTAACAAGTCGGCCGTTATGAAGTCTGCCAGCATCGGTTTTGTATGCGTCTTTTTTCACTCTTAAGACGTCGTCAACGTTCACGTCGAGAGCCGACGCATCTTCCCATAGATCATTCATGAACCACCGCCAGTGCTCCGTTGAGGGCAAGACGACTCGAGACACGCGTCCACGTCGTAGTCGTCAAGAGCTCTGAAGCACGCGGTGCACTTGACACCACTGTCAAGAACTCGATAGCCGTTCTTTTGTCTATCAGCATTCTTCTGCATCTTAGCAAGATACTCGCGATCAAGCTCATCGTCCGTGGCCCCTGCGGCGCACAGGATGTTCGCTACAAAGTGCAGAACATCAACGCATTCCTTGAGGATCTCGTGACGGTCGGCATACGGGTCGTCGTGCTGCCACGGCTTCCATGAGATAGCCTTACGCACCTCGGCAAGCTCGTCGTCGATGGCAAGCATATTCCATCGGATGTACTCGATGAGGGTTCTTAGGTCGTCATGCTCGTCGCTATGGAACGACGCGTAGTCGACGTTGTACACATCCGTCTGTAGTTGACGTGTCTTTTCCAGCCATTTACCAAATAGCACGTTGTCTGCCATGACCTAATCCATTCTTCAGTGTCTGTAGTGCGTCTTGCCTGCTGGCAAGAGCGGCGATGTATCTTTTGCGTTGGTCTACGGAAAGTTCGTAGATGTCAACGTAATCCATTTCCTCTACGTTTGCCGGCAGTAACGACCACGAATCTCCAAGAATGGACGTAATTTTCCAGTCACTTACCACCGGCGTGTCGTTGTTTAGAGCTTGCGACATTCTGTAGCTCCACCACAGCGTCCCGTCGTCTTGCGGACTGACGATCGCGCCTGATGAGCGTACTATTAGTTTTTCTACGTCTGAGTCTGTCGACAGTCTGTTGCTTTTCATCTCAACGACCTCGTGGCCAAGGGTATTTTTAAGTGACCTAAACCATTTTGCCTTTGAGTTGTCGACGGTCCAATACCCACCACGCGCCTTAGGCACCGTGTTCAACTCGGTGTTAAGAAGAAATGAGTCGATCTGAACACCTTGGACTACGTCACGCGTCGCGCCGAATAATTGGCTTTCAACGTTTTCATTAGAGGTGAACGGCGTCGACGGGTACAGCGTTGTGTAGACCCAACCTGTCGCCAGCGCCTGTGCGCCTGCGATCACCGATGCCATGATCTTACGGTTGCCTGCAACGTCGGCATATTGTTTTCTAGCCGCGTAGAAAGGCTTGACGATGTCTTCGGGCTTTCTATCTATAGCACGAAGGCTTGCCGCGATCTTCGCCGGTTCCGGCGCGTCAACAAATAGTGCAAGACTGCCGTCGTCCTTCAACAGGTTGATCATGTGAAGAACGCCGTACGCCTTGTTTGCAGTAAGACTTAGCATCGGAGCGACGCCAAGTAGAACGTGGTCGTACTGATCTAGGTCACTTTTCTTCAGTAGAACGCTCGGTTCTATGAAGTGAACAGCGACACCGCTGTCCTTTAGTTCGGACGCGACAACGCCTATGAAGCTTGCCTTGCTATGGAATGATCGGTACGACGACTGCGACGCGGTCATACCTGAGATAGCGATTGACTTCATCACCTGCTACCGTCTGGGTTTATCCTCAGTCCCTTGTCTTCATTCAACGCACGGTGCACGATCCTATTGCAGTGTTCAACAAACGAATCATACGTGGGCATGTGAGCACGCAAGGCATCGGATTGCGCGTTAGCAGCGCCGGCAAGATCGTCGTCGGACATCGACTCAACCTGCTTGATCGTCAACGAGTACGGTGCGCCAAGCGGCTTGCCTTCACCCTTGTCGGTGACAAGAATTGACTTTACACGAGCGGCGTACATGAACCGGCTTCTCCACCAACCGCAGCCAGCGTGCGGGTACGGCGGAGAAAGAATGCCCCAATGTTCGTTGTAGAACGAAAGCACGTCTTCCTCTGTGTCAAAACGCTGTCCGCCAAACTTTCTGATGAGTTTGCGGCTACCGACGATCTCTACAGGCCATTCAGGGTTTTTCTTTTCGAGCCACGTGTCGTGCGGGACGAGGGCCCCAAGAACCCACGCCTTCTTCTTTTCAGACGGCGGCATCGGAATAGCTGACGACAGAATATTGAAGATCGTTGAGCTCGGGTCTAGCGCTTCGATCCCTGCCATTTCAGCAGGCATTCTCTTTCGCACTAGTGACCTGTCGCCGAATGAATACATCGGGCACACTGGTACAAGCCCGTGTGACCAGCGCTCACCGAGAAGAGCCTGGGCGGTTTGTACCAATTGGCCTTCGTGCGCCTTGATGTTATCGTCATTGTCGTTGAAGAAGTATCTACCGACAGCACACTTCTTTGCGGCGTCGGGATTAGCAGCAACGATTCTTTCTAGTGCAGCGTCGGCTTCTGCCTTTGAGAAGTAAGTGGCGTCTTCAGAACCTCGCAGCGCCGAACCAGACAAGAGATACTTGTACAGAATCTCTGGGTGACGGACTAGCGAGCGGCACGCGTTGAACACGGCTGAAAACTGCCAGTCGTCAAAGAAACCAACAGCCGGGATACCAGAGCTAAGAGCGTACAGCGCGCCCATAGCGCCCTGTCGGCCGTTAAGAGAGTTTAGTGGGCCGAGGTTTACCCAGATCACGTCATATGACGATAGATCTTCACCTGGCGTGACGCGTCGCCAATCAACCTGATGGCCAACGCTTTCGAGAGCTTCGACGATCGACGCTGGCACGTCGATCTTTTTGATTGTTCTATGCTCTGTGTTGATCTGAAGAGCAGTGAACCCTGTCATTAAAATCTTCATTGATTCATCCTTTGTGTGATGCTCAAGTGGCCGCCCACGACACCTTCGTATCGCGGGCGACCACTAGAGAACAGCGGCTCGTCAGAACGGAGCGGCCGGCGGTGTCTGTGTCTGAACCTCGGCGGCGACGGGAGCCGGGGCGGCTTCCGGAGCAGGAGCCGGAGCGGGCGCTGCAACTGGTGCAGGCGCCGGGGCAGGTGCCGGAGCGGGCGCGGGGGCCGGTGCCGGAGCTGCAGCCATCGGCGGAACAGGAGCGGACGCTGTCGGGATCGAGTAGTACGTCTTGATCTCGTTCTTCTTCTGTCCCTGCCAGGTGCGGCTACCAACCTGCGCGCGGAAGCTACGACCCTTGAGGGTCTGCTCGATCTGTGCGTTGGTCGGATTGGTCGCGAAGTAGTCCTTGCCGAGACCGAGCGCGTTCATCTTACGGAAGAAGATTCCGAGCGCGTTCGGGTTGTCGGTCGAGACCACCAGGTTGTCCCACACGAGACGCTTTGCGTGCGCCCCTGTCGTGACCTGCGCCTTGACGGCGAACATCGTCTTGCCGGTCTGAGTGGCCTTAGCCTGTGCCTCGACGATCACGAGGTCGTAGTCGCCGTCGGGCAGCGGGTCGTACCCACCGACGTCACCTGCCTCCTTGACGAGGTCACCCCAATTAAGTGTGCTCATTGTGTTTACCTATGTCTTTCTGTGTTGGTTACTTTGCTTGCTGATCCGGACGAGGTCCGAAAACGATATCGAGCATTCGTTCGACGCTGAGGTCGCCTTGCTCGACGATCTTACCGAGGCGGCCTTGAACGCGCTCGCCGGCCTCGTACTGGTTGGTGCGCTCGACGTACATACGGCGAGCTTTGTAGGGTCCTTGTGTCGGGTCCGGATTGTTGAACTCTTCGACGTTGATAGCGCCGAGGATGTCGTAGAAATACGGAGCCTGAATTGCAAGTTGACCCTGAAGGTACGGACGGTAACGCCCGTCCTGACCTTGACGCGCCATAGCTGTCAGCACGACGGCTTCCAGCGGATTGGTGGCGTGCATTGTCAGGTCGCGAAGATCGCGAAGCAACGCGCCCATGTGGCGAAGAAGTTCGCCCCACTGTTGCATCTGCATCTGATTTGTTCCCGCGATGTTGTCCATGCACTTGACCTGCAACTCAGAAACCGAGTCGATGATCAATGATTTGAACTGATGGCGTCCGATCTGAAGCCACTGGTACGCCTTGAGAACCGTATCGTACTCGGTGACGTTGACAACGCAGGTGTCCCACGTTCCGTCAGCCGCAGGCGGCTCCTCGCGCAACGGGTCCCAGTACTTGACGTTGATAGGTAGGAACCTGTGCCCACCTTCAACGTCAAGCATTAGACGCGGGTATGGTGCGGTGACTGCAAACGTCGACTTTCCGACCTTTGATTCACCATACACCATGAGGGTAAGCGATCGCTGTACTCCACTCATGGTCATTCACTTCCTTTCATCTCTGTTGATTCGTAATACTTATACGGATCGCCTTGCGTATACAGCTCAGCGATCGCGTGCTCTGCAGCGCTACCGTCGTCAAACAACGGGCACACTGCAAAGAACTGGCACTTCCATTTGCAATCACGGCTTGGCCGAGGGTATGCAACAAAGTGATGATCTTGTCCTTCGTCCAATGCGTCTCGCACCGCGAGCATGTCGCCTACGGTACCATGAATTCTGTTCCAAAACGCTCTCAACGCAAAGGTGTTGTGTCGAACCTCGATCTGATCGTAGAACGGCGGCTTTGCGTTGGCGGTGCGCTTGACCTTTTTCAGCATCGTAAAGATGCCACCTTCACTGCGCTCGCCTTCCTTGTTCTGCGCCGCCTCAAGAAGCATGTATGTCAAGATCTGCTCGTTCATGTGCGCTAGTGCAGCGAACTCGGTGAATGATCCGCCAACAGTCTTGAAGTCGCGGAACATGCGAACACCATCTGCCTTACGGCGAACACGCATGTCAAGTTTACCTTGAAGTTCTACCCTGCCTTCAAACATAGGCATGGTGATGATTTCTTCTGTCGAGATCATCTCAAGATCAGCGTCGATACCGTTTTCGTTGACCCAGTCAAGGTAACCCTCGAGCATGATTCTGCCGAGTTCGGCTTCTGTCTCGAGTTCCATGGTGTCACGGAAGCTTTCCATGAGCGCCTTCTTGTCGAGCTGTACGAAGTGAGCGTACGCCTCGAGCAATGGAGTACCAGTCGAGTAGTACATGTCAAGCGCAGAGTGAACTCGCGAACCGAGCGCAAGAGCGCCGGTGAAGTTTTGCGTCTGCGGCTGAAGTCTGCGGTAGTAGTTTAGCCACCACTTTCTTCTGCAGTCTTTGAATGTCTGAATCTCTGAGTTGGAGATTCTCAGTGGCTCGCGGCGGAGCTCAACCGGAGTTTCGTTGATTGTCACAGTGATCCTGTCTTGTCGTCTCTCAACATCTTGAGAAGTTGGTCTTTGTCTCGTACGATTTGCTCGAAGTTGTCGGCCTTGGTATCTAGAACCTGAATAACGCGCTCCTCGATCGTCCCGTCAGTGACGTAGTCGGTGATCACGATGGAGTCGTGGATCTCGCTACCGATTCTGTGCACGCGGTCAAGAGCCTGTTTGTAATCGACAAGTGACCACGGACGCTGAAGCATGATGAGTCTGCGAGCCGCTGTCAATGTAACGCCGACACCTCCGGCTTGCGCCGTGAAAAGAATCCACTTGATTCTTCCATTCTGAAAATCATCGATAGCCTTTTGGCGCTCTTCTTCTGTTTGTGCACCAGTGATTAGTCCGTGCGGGATCTTTGCTTTCTCAAGGCGGGCGCTGAGAAGTTCGATGAGCTGACGTGATACGGCGCAGACGGCAACCGAGTCATCTCCAAAGTCGCCAGCGTCGATGTCGTCCATCAACGCGTCAACCTTGCACGATGGCTCTGACAGTTTGACGGCGATCTCGCCCGTAAACTCGTCTACGTCAACCATAGCGTATGAACTGGCAAACTGTAGCAGACGCGTCGCCTGCGTAAGAGGGCTTGGAGCAGTTAGCGCCTCGCCACCTTCCAACTGCGCGATCATGACGTCACGCATTTGCTCGTACGCCTTTTTCTGCTTTGTAGACATTTCTACGTCGCGACGTTCCTTGATCACTGGCGGCAACCACGGTAGCACCTTTGCCTTAAGCATTCTGCGCATCCGTGGGTTGATAGCCGCGTAGAACTCATCGTGCATATGCGGCTTGACGCCTAGCACCATCATTCCACCAAACGCGTTCAACATAGTGTCAACCATGCGATCGATCCAGCGCGTCTTGCTAGGCCATTCATTTGGCGACAGCCAATGCAGAATCGGCCATAGGTCTAGAACGTTGTTAGCGATCGGTGTTCCTGTCAGCGCAAAGCGAATGTCAGCTTTTCCTGTGGCCGCCCACAGCGCGCGTGTCTGCTTGCTCTTCGGTTCCTTTGAACGGTGAATCTCATCGGCGACAACGGCCTTGAAGTCGATCTTGTTTAGTTCACGCACGTGAACCTCACAGCGATTTTCCGAGACCTTTTCATCGTGGCCGCCGCATTCAACACAGCGCGCCAACGCAACGGACCCGTAACTAGCAAGACGTGAGTGCGTGCGCAACGACTCCCAGTTGATGACGTATACATCAACGTTTTCTTCGGCAAATTGTTTACGTCGCTGTGTCGCTGATCCGCTGATGACCTGGACGTTTACACCAGGCCACCACATTCCAAACTCGCGTCTCCAGTTCTTCTTGAGCGTGTTAGGGCACACGATGAGCGCTGGGAATACGTCTTCGCCTCTGTCTTTTAGTTCCTTCAACGCGCGAATTGTTTGCGCTGTCTTACCAAGGCCTGGCTCGTCGGCAAGCAATGCGCGACGGGCAGCGGCAAGAAACTTTACTCCAGCGCGCTGGTGAGGGAACAACGCCTCGTCGCCGTCTGCTGTCTCAAGTTCGCGCAGTTCGTTGCAGGGCGTCACTCGTGTGTTGAGTTCGGTTGTAGCCCACTCGGCAAGTCTTGGTCCGATGCGCAGCTCAGTCTTGAAGACCGATCGCAGTGCAAGGCATGTTGACCAGCCGAGCGGCGCCCGCCACGCCTTGTCGGCTGCAGACCAGGTCGCACCCGGGATCCCCTTGCATAATTCTTTGTATCGCCATTCGGTCTCGATACGGATGTGTTCACCCGAATCATTAAGCTCTACATCAACTGGCACTCAACACCTCTTGTCGTTCGTTATCTGTCACTGTATCACATACTAAGCGGAAATGTCTTCACGCATGCAATTTTTTCTTAGTATGTTCACTCAAGGAGCCGCAATGGCGCCCAACCGATCTTCACTAGACGCAGAAGACCGTGGCGTATCGCGTCCAGCGCGTGACCTTCTCCACCACGATGCCAAAGGTCGAGTTTCTTCAGTGCGCTGTTGTCAAACATCTTCTTAGCGTCAGACGGTGACTGAAACAGCAAAGTACCAGGGTCAATGTCGTTGCTGAGCATCAGATACTTTAAGATGCCGATCTGCTCGAGGCTAAACGGCGCCTGAGAATTTTTTACCGTCTGAGCGTTAATTGTGAACCTCTCACAGACGATATCTAACTGTGCGCCAGCCAGTTTGGCTGTGCTAATGGCCCCAAGAATCGGAGTATGGTATTCTTCCATAAGAAACTCGCCGGAGGCCAAGAGGCGCGGTTCTAGGCCGCTCTCATAGGAAATCAAAGCGACGCCGCTCTTCTTTCCAGGGTCAACAGCCAAAATAAACCTCATGTCCACACCACCCTTGCCACCTTCGACCTTAACAGTATACTTTCGCACTTCTTACACGGCTTCGACGGAGCCGGAGACCCATCTGCGGCTATTCTGGCAATATAGACGTTCGACCCGACCGCAAGAGAACCTGCGGCGGTGATAGCAGCAAATTCGGCATGAACATGAGATGTTCGCCACGCCGTCGCTGGGTCACCGATCTTCTTATTCGTCGACGTCGAAACGATCCGCCCGTCACGAACAACCACACAACCGTGCTTATGTCTGCACTTGCTCTTCGAGGCGACCCCTAGAGCCATTTCAAGGTATCGGTTCATCAGTACTTGTCACCCCATGTCTCAAGCGGGCCATCAACGTCAGCGGTAAGCGGCACTGCCCAACCGTCGGTTGTTGTCATACACTGTCTAACAAGTTGCTTGATCTCCTCAGCATCTTCTCGAGGGGCCTGCAGCACGATCTCGTCGTGCACCGGGACGATCAACATTTCTGTCAGATCTGCTTGGTCGAGCTTTACAAGATTCGACTTAAAAACCTCTGCAGCTCCACCTTGAATGAGATAGTTGACAAGCGTGTAGACTCTTCCTTCGTCGCACGGCAATCTGCGACCAGTCCACGTGTAGACGTAGCCTTGGCCTTCCGACTTGAGTCTTCGCATCCCGATGTCTTCTATCTGTCTCTGGAAGTATGACATTCCCGGGAATCTGTTGTCGAACGCGTCAGATGTTTGCTTCATTTGAATCTCAGCAACGCCGGCTGTCAACGCTTGCTTAGCAACGCCAGCGCCGTACAGGCGACCGTAGATCATGCTCTTGATCAGACCACGACGCTTGTCTGATTTCTGCATCCCCGGATCGTTGTAGACCTCACGACCAATCTCGGTGAACGGGTCGGACCCTGTCGCATCGGCAAGATGAAACAGATTGATGAGGTTGGTGTCATTCGACAGACTCGCAAACATACGGAACTCGACCTGGTCAAGGTCGCTCGTGATAATCACATGATCATCGTCCTTAGGGATGAAGGCGCGGCGCACAACATCGTCGCCCTTAGGCAACGTTTGTAGCGCCGGGTTTGTGATCGACATACGAGAAGTACGAGCACCGAGAGTTTTCACCGATGGGTGAACGATGCCGTCAATAGACTCTGTAAGAAAATTAGAGAAGTACGTGCCAGCAAGTTTGTCAGCTTTGCGCTGTTTAAGAACGGTGTCAGCAAGAGTAGACACTTCAGCATTTCCGTCACGAGCAAGGATCTTCAACTGGTCCTTAGTGCATGACTTCTGACCTGTAGGCGTGAACTCGGTGATCTCTGCGCCAAGTGACTCAAACAGGCGGACCAACTGAACGTTGCTCGTAATAGACACTCCGCCATACGTGTCCTTCGCCCACTTCTTGACAGATTCAGTGTACGCTGTAAGTTCATCGTACTTTCTCTGTGAGTAGTCAAGATCAACTCGTGCACCGTTGATTTCCATGCGCGTCACGATCTTGCGTGTCGCCATCTCAAGCTCGTACGCGCGCTGATACGGACCGTCAGGCCCGCACTGCTTATAGAACATCTCCCACAGACGAGTTGTCAAAACGCAGTCAAGAGCGCCGTACGACCAGTATGGCGTAAAGTTAGTGGGAACCGTCCCCCACGTCCACCCGTTCTTAACTAGTTCAGTGTCGAGTGTCTCTTGTAGAGCAACTGCGCGACTGTCGATGTGAAGAGCGGCAAGACGCTTTAGAGCGCCAGACCCAAGCGGGTCAACAACGTGTGCCATAATCATCGTGTCGTGTGCACGATGCCACGGAATATCCCATCGGGACTGAACATCAAACCAGCGCGCCTCGAACGCGATGTTATGGCAGATCAACGGACCGTCAAACTTGTCCATTGCCTCGTAGAAAACGCCCGACCACTCGTCCCACGGGATCGACCAGCCCTGCTCACCATCACCAACCTGCACGAGACGAAGACGGCCGTGCCACGGCGACAGTGCGTGATCTCTTGGGTTTCCGGGCAGCTCACCGGTTTCAGTGTCTACCGAGATAGCGTTGTACGGTCTTCTCTGCCCAAGCCAGTGCAGAAAATCCTGTGCCTTCTGCACGTTGTCAACAAGGTGCAGTTGCACATTTGAAAGGTCGTTGTCACTCAACGTCGTCGTCCTTAACTACTGTTAGTTCGATCTTACACTTCTTTAGATACTCAAACACGTCGTACGGTCTACGATGTAGATCGGCAGAACGCAGTCTGCATACGACGCGCGCAAGACCAGAGTTTGTTATCAACTTAGCGCACTGCATGCACGGAGCGCTCGTCACGTAGAGTGTCCCACCGGCGACACTCGAGCGGTCTACATATAGCAACGCGTTTGCCTCAGCGTGAATCGCTGGGCAAGCATCATACATATTGTCTAGCGGGGCTTCACCTCTTGCTCGAGGGCACCACAGACTGCACGTACCTTGTTCAGGCCAATCAGCCGCAGGGCCGTTGTAACCTGTTGCGCAGATTCTTTGCTCGCTAGAAACAATCACGGCGCCTAACTGCGCGCGCGAGCATCGAGATCTAAGCCCAATAGTTTCGGCTACTGCAAGCCATGTCTCATCCCAAGAAGGTCTTGTATCGTCCATCAATCTTCGTCATCTTCGTCGTCTTCTATCGAGGCTTCTGCAATGCCTGTGATTAGCATCTTGGCGATAAGCTCAAGACCGTCCCGTCTGGAGAATCCGGCTTCACGCAAGGTGAGGTACATTTCGTGCATACTCACCGCGGCTTCCTTCATCGGTGAAGAGTATTCGTCATCCCAATCGCCACTCATCACGCCTCTTTTCTTTTGTTCTTTTCGATCGCTGTGATCATGGCACTAGCATACCACCGCTCCTGCGAAGAAAGAGAGTCCAACAAACTGTGATCTTTTACAGAGTTCAGGATCGCTATTGCCGAGTCTTTGACTTCATCCCACGTATCACCGTAGATAGGCGGCACTGCTTCAACCTTGTCGGTTTTCTTAAGGTTGTTCGCGGCCGCGTAGTTTGACTCGTAAATGTGCAAAGACCCAACATGATGAGCGTATGCGCCAGGCTCAACGCCAAGCACGCTACACATCGCGAGTTGAACCCTCGTAAACTGGAAGAAGTCATACGCTGCTCCTAGCCACACGTCGTTCGATCGCATGTACACGCTCATGTTTAGTTTGTTGTCTCTGATTCTAAACTGATGGAGGACAGTGCACGGGTAGTCTCTCTTACCTTCTTGGTTGTCGTACTCTGGGTTCCAGATGGTGACAACAGCCTGCCGTGTGTCGCGATCGTTCTTCAGTTTCTCGATCGCGTAGTCGTACTGGCCATTGGTTCTGCGACCGTACGCGCCGTGGAATATCCCATTGTCCTCGGCATAGTTCTTAAACTGCGGGCCGACGGCAATGACTGTCTCTGGCGTGCTTACACCGCCAAGAAGTTGGCAAGCCTCAACGGCACCGATGCCGGGGACAGTGCCACGGCCGACGCCGATCGGCAGAGCGGCGAAGATATCATCGATGTAGATAACTGCGTCTTCTATTTCAAGCGTATTGAATCCTCGCGGCGCGGCAGGCTTCCCGTGGCGCAGCACGTGATTGACAAGATCAACGTAGCCGTTGACGCCATCTTCGATATGAATAAGCTTTACGGAAGTATCCAATGTGTGTACCTTTCATCTCTGTTATAGGCGAAGCTCATGATCGCCTGGCCGTACTCAAAACGATCATCGTGATGGAATCTTCTGACGTATTGCGGGTGTGGAAGAACTACGTATCGCTCTTCTTCTAGGCCGCACTGGCGAACTTTCTTTTCAGCTAATCTGCCAAGAACAACTATCCTCGGCCCACCGAGCACATCAAGCAGATCATGCAACGAGTTTTCGTCAAAGTCATCTGAGTTGATGATTCCGCATGAGCGCCAGCCAAGCTCCGGCAAAGAAGACAGCAGATAGTCTCCAGAGTTGCCGTTGACAGGCATGAATGGGAGAATAGTCTCGGTAGGGTCTTTTCTCTTGTCGCCGATTAGAAGAACGTTCGGGTGTCTAGGGCCGATGTACATCGGAAACTTAGAAAGCGGTTTCGCTGCCATAGACTTCTTCGTGGCAGCGTCGATTATCACGTCGGCGGCGTATTTAACATATTTTTCGCCTTGAGGTACGGTAACCTTCAGCTCTACGTTGTACGCTTTGTTGTAGCCAAACTCATATCTATCAAGAATACCGGCAAGCTCGTGCGCATCTACAAAATCGTCGCCGCGGCTATTGATCCGTTCAGTGATGACCTCGAGAGGCTGATACACCCAGCACTGCGTCACTCCACGAGACTCGAGAAACAGCTCCACCCAACGCCAGCCGGCAACGCCAAGAAGACCGTACTCGTCCTTGCACGTCTCGGGTCGCTTCGTGGGTGCGTACGTTACCTCGCCCCAGTGCCATCTGTCAGACACGGCAATCTCGTCTGTCCAGTCAATGTTCTCGATATCAACGGCATACTCGTGCAGCACCCAGCGACGCGTAAGTTCTTCAGGCTTGCCTTTGTGAAACTCCCGCACCTCAGTACGTGGGTTTGCTAACCGTAGCTGTTGCTTAATCTCGGCAGCAAGAGTACTTTTACCAGAAGCGTCTGCGCCTTCCAAAACTATAAACATTCGTCAATCCGTCCTTTGGCGGTCTAATATATAACGTCTATTAGCAGAAAAGATGACCGATCAGGGGATGACCTCGATACGGTAAACTGTCTCGATGCCTTTGTCGATTCTTGACGCTTCCTCGAGCAGTCTCTGGGCGACGTGCGTAAGATACCTTGCTCCGCTTTCATCGTACTTATAGAGCGCCTCAAGAACCGCGTTTGGGTCCTCGCTTACCTGCGCCCAGTTGCGGTCTTTCTCGGGAAAGATAACCGCGGCTGAAAGCGAGGCATTGCAGATCTCGCACGGGACGAGCTCTCGTGGCGCGGTAACCGACTGTGTTGGCACCTCGCTAAGGCCGTACCGTTTGACAAGGTGGCATGTTGCAGCGTGGTAGACAACTGAGACACCGACTCGAGACAAAACATACGAGCCGCTCTCAGTTTTGTACAGTTCAAACTCGATCCAGCGCAGCGAGTCTCTGCGCCACGACGACGACTTACCAAGAAGCTTGCCGTTGAACTGAAGGATTCTATCCCCGTCTTTTACCTGTATCATGCGAATACCATCTTTCGTAGCGAACTAGTTGAATCATAATATGTAAACCGTCTGCACGTGTTCATAGCAAGACTGTTTTTACATCGGGTACGAGTCCGGTAGATCGTCGTAGGCTACGTGCAGTTGCTCGCCTTCAAATCTTTTGTAGAACAGTCTGTAGACATCCATGAGCCAGTACCTAAACGATTCAGGGCACTCCGGTGACACAGCTGCTTTGACAAGTGCAGTTGAGTCGCCCATAACGTACTTAGCGACCGGCTGCGGCGGCACGATGTTTAGTAGATCGTTTCTAACGTTCAACGGCATCTGAAGAGCGCGCAAAACGCTATGGCACGTTACTGCCATCGGCTCACTGTTCCCAAGCTCCGTATGCGACCACGCCCACTCAATGATCATTCTGAACAGTTCATGCGCCGTGTGTGCCATGCACTGCGGATGTGTCTGCCATATCCTCTGAGTACCGACAACGTCTACATACGTTTCATCTAGCTCACTGTACGTAATGAACGCGATCGGTGCCATGTCAACCGCCATGTCATGGCGTTTGATCGTCGGGAACGCGCCGCGCCCTTGCTCTTGCGCATCAATCGCGCCCTTGAACGATGTGATTTCTACGTCAAATTTTACGGTGCCGTGAGTGACCTGCTCAAGGCTTTTGATCGTATAGTCGTTAGCTGAGCACGCGTTCTCATAAGTCTTTGACGCCACTTTTGGTACCGATTTCCATAGTTGAAAACCAGTAAACTTTCTTTCTGGTTGATTCACTATCTCGATGTCCCAGTTCAATCGAGCCTGGTTCCATACACATGAGAAGTTGTTAGACAGCCGCGGGCGCTTGATCGGCGGCTCCCAATGCCCGTCAACTGAGTTCCACACCCAGTTCTCAAATGGACATGCCTCGGGGTTCTTGTGATCTGTAAGATCGTTGAACGGTGGCGGAGACGAAATATGAAACACGTCTGGATTTAAGTCACTTACCGTAGATCTATAGTCGGAGTTAGTGTTGACGTAGTCTCTTAGCTCATCGATAGAGTGGATTCTTATGTTAAAGATATCCATCATCTCAGGCGCGATTCTTGAGAAATCAAACGTATCTTCTACCTTAGAAATTGACGTCTGACCGTCGTAAGCATCAAGAAGAAAGAACGTCTTATCGGGCGACGGAAAGTCACCTTGAAGAGTTTCGTAGATGTTCAGATCTTCGCTAAACTGAAAAAATGTTACGTACTTCATCGTCACCCAGTCAATGTCTCGTAGCTGTATCTTAACTGTATTTCCTTGATCGTCGAGTAGTATAGACCGTCGCCAGCATAGTAGCCAGGGAACACGTTGGCTTTAATATAGAAGTAGTAGTCAGCGTACGTCGGTGTAAGACTAAAACCTGACAGATAGATCCATCCGTTAGCGATAGTTCCAAATCCGCCAGAGTCAAACTTAAGATCTCCGGCGCCGGTGCCGTTCATGTAGACCTGGATTCTGCTAGCGGCGACTCCACCGATCTGTATGGCGACACCCTCAAGCGTGGCGTCACGGTAGCCGGCCGGAAGTATTGGTCTGAAAAGAATACTCACAAAATCGTCGTCACTCGACGTTTTAGCAACCTTTGTTGATGTTGTGACAGTGTACGACACACTGCCGAACGCCGCAGAAGTCGGAACGTCGTACGGGTAGTCAGCGTCTGTTCTAGTGACACTTGTTTCTGTTGAAGATGTTCTAGCACTTGTACCGCCAAAAACGGTTACGTCTATCCCTCTCGACGTGTCGACGCGCAAGGATCCCCCGCTCGCGCTTGATGGGCTAGATATAGCGCTGTTGTACGGGGTCGCAAACACCGTATCTCCCGCAGCAGATGACACGAGATACGTCTGGTTATACGTTGAGCTCGAGCTGCCAACAACTCTTACAAAGTCGCCATTTACAAGATCTATTCTGCTAGAACTGTTCAGCACTATCCTTACGTTTCCGCCTTTTTGAAGAGTAAGCGTGTTAATTCCGTACGACAGCGACGCGACCACTGTACTGACGTTTGGATACGCTGGGTCAAAGTCAAAGGCTTCAGTGACGAAGTAGGCGTTTTGCCCAAATGTAGCAGCTCTTTGGAAGAACGCTAGACTTCGCACGCGACTTTCAGTGCCAGACACAGTTTTGTACGGGTACGCTTCCCATTGAGTGCCGGAGTTATTGTCAGACGAAAGATAGTCTTCTGCGGCGCCGTTCTCACTGGAGTTAGCGAATATTACCGTCGAAAAGTACGAGCTTTCACTTGCAGCCGCGTAGCCAGAAAACGAAGGTATGTATGTTCTAACCCACAGCTTCGGTCTTACTGTCGCAGAGTAAGAACTATACGGGCCGTACACTCCCAGAGTCGAGTAGTAGACTCTTGCACGAAAACGGTACTCATCAGTTTGATTAGCCGAGAACGCGTACGAAACAAAGCGTGTTGTCGCGTCATTTGTAAGCAGATTGCCTGAGTCGTTGAACGTGGTCACTGTCCATGCACCGCTTGAACCTGCTGTTCTTGAGCTGCGCTCCCACTGCATATACGCCGTGCCGTTATTGTACGCGTTCCCTGTCGACACCATCGTAAGCACCGTGTCACTGGTGAACCCGTCAACTTTAGTGGGTGTTGCCGGTGTGTGCAACGGGTGTGTCGACACGACGTTCGACGGGTCACTGCCACTGCTATAGCCAGACACTGGCGACCCGTAATAGGTTCTTGCCGTGCAGTAGTATGCGGTGTTATAGCTCAGCCCGGTAAATGTCACGGTCCTAGACGTTGTGGTGTCATTCGACGGTAGATTAGAACTATTTTCCGTGGCTTGAAGAGTGCCGCCAGGGTAGTCGTACAGTCTGAATTGAATGTACGCGGTTGCTCCGTTGATCGAGTAGTTTGCGTTTGACGATGATGAAAACGAAAGACTTGTTGAGGTGATTGTACCGGTGTTTACCGGAGTTGTTGGCACCGTCTTAACGTAGTCAAGAGTAGAGTCCGTATGCAGAACAAGCATCGACGGCCCTGTAAAGAGCACGTTGTCACTCGAGTCAAGGTACTCTATGTACGAATCAAAGTCATATGAAGTACCGCGTGTCAACCCCGTGAAGTTCAATTGCGCCGATGTATTTGACGACACCATATTTGTCGTGAACACGCTTGTCGTCTGTGCTGTCGTAAGAAACTGGCCGCTGATCCAGACAACCGCGCGACGTCTGTCAGTGCCGGTGTGATTGACACCGATCTTTATAGACGTAAATGTCTTATCAACCGTGTCAAGATCCGAGTACGTTTCGTTGGCGTTTCTAAAATAGAATGCCACCCACGACGAGCCGTTCCAAATCTCGCCCTTGTTGATATTGACCCACGCCGAACCGTTCCAGATCTCCGGGTCTGTCATCGAAGCCCATGATGAACCGTTCCAAACTTCAAGCGCCATGACTAATTCTCACTAGCTAAAGTGAATGTCGCCTGTAGTTGGGGCGGTTGGCTTAGTCGCGCCGTACGAGATGTTTCTTAGAAAACCGCTAGTGCCGCCGCTAATAGAAATAGTCGTAGTGCCTGTAGCACCAGCAGTGCGTGACGGGGCGCCGTATCCGCCAAACAATGGAGAAAGCACTCCGATCGTAAACCAAGCACTTCCGTTGGTGTTTAAGTACGCATTACCGAGCTCATCAACACCGCCTGAAGACAACGATGATGCCCCAATCGTCCATCCGCCGACACTGCCAGACGTAGACGTCATAGCGCCGGCGGGCGTCACTCTAAACGGCGCGCTACCAAACGTCGAGTTGCCGAGATAGATACCGTTAGTGTCGGCCTTGAAGATCGTAGTACCGGAGCCGATAGTGATAGTGCCACCGATGATCGTGTTGCCGGAGAGTGTTCTACCAGTAAGAGTGCCAGTCGTAATGTTGCCGGCATCAAGATTCGATACTGTGATCACGCTAGCGTCGATCGTACCTGCAGTGATCTTGTTCGCGCTGATACTGTCAAGCGCGTTGTCGCCTAACGTAAACCCGACCCAGCCAGGGCTGACAGGGTCCTCCTGATAGCGATAGAACTTATTATCGTTGTCTGTGTCAAACCAGATGTCACCAGACTTATAGTTACCGCCGGTCGGTTCGCTAGGTTGACGGTAGATAACATTCTTACCGTTCGCGCTTGCCTGGATAAACGCAACGTTCTCGTTTAGCTCAGCGCTAAGAGTCAACGCTGTAATAGCACCAGGCGCAATGTTCTCAGACGTGACAACGCGAGCGCCGATACGTGTCGGTGTCCCACGACGGACGATTGACGAAACCTTTGTTTCTGTTTCAAGAAACCTTTGACCAAAGGTGCGTCTACTTCTTCTAAGATTACTCGCCAACTTTGTCAACCTCCCACTCAGCGAACAACAATAGTTCAACTTGCTCAGGAAACGCTACGCCGTCAGGGACCTGTACCTTGATGTTCTCGATCTTTCTCACAAGAATATCGTCTCTGATCTCAAGGTCGCTTGACATTCTCATCTGCACAAAGTTATCGTAGATGATCACGGCGCACCAATCTCCAGGCGCGTACGTGCCGACGACCGGTGCGATGCTTCCGTTGACACCGATCTTCAGATCTGTGACGGGCGGTCTAAACTCGCTTAAATATCGCTGCGCGTAGTCGTAAAGCTGCGCTTCAGCGGACGCGTCCTGCCGTGTCTGTGACTCGTCAAGAATCGGCCATCCGCCATTTAATAGATCTGTCGCAGACGCTACAGCGTATGGTTGACTTGCGTCGTCACCAAGATCACTGATGTTGCCGACAACAAAGAATCTTGTCGCCGCGTTTTCAGCGGACTCGTCCATCGTGACCGTGTTTATGTTCCCAGGGTACTCAAACACGAGCTCATCTGCGCCAAAACGGCTCAACGGCGACACCTCGCCAGGCGCCGGCGGGTTAGGCACGTTGATCGGAAGCAGCACAAACGTTCTAGTAAACGTTGACGTTGTAGGGTCGTACGCACAGTCAATTCTGTACTCGAACCCGTCTACAGTGTCTGAATACTCGTCAAGTTCCTCACCGATTGAGCGCAGCTCGTACCCGCGGTACGTTTTGTTGTCGATCGTAACACCGCTGTAGTCGTTGGTTGAAAAGCTGATACCAATGTCGGCGTTGCCGGGGAACGGTCCGTAGGTGTTGGAGAAGATGCGTGGCGTAACTGTAGCCGTACCGGCCAATGGGACGACTAGGTTGACAGATCCTCCAGTGTCATATTCGTCAACGTTAGAACTCGCGATTGCGAAGTACGTCGGTGTAGCGATCGTCACGGTCTCTTCACTTGAGTTGTACGAACTCGGGGTCACTCCAGCGATACTTACCTTGTCGCCTACCTTGAACGAGTTATCGGCAGTGATCGTGATATGGCCTGAAACTTCACCACCAGATACGTATGCGGCAGGAGTGCCAGCATTAAGTATCGTAAACACCTTCTTAGTTTCGGTGTCGACGTTGTATATAGTGCCGGTGATATTGTACGCTGCCGGGTCAACACCGGTGATAGTGACCGTGTCACCTGCCTTGAAAGGCACGATCGAATCACAGAAATACCAGAACAACCCAAAAGCGTGAGCTGTGCTTTCGATCATCGGGTGCGTGATACTCGTGATCGTTGCCTCGTACACCTCGCTTGATGCAACGTACACGTAATACGTAAACGTAGTTGAAGTCGGAGCAGAGTTGACCAAATGCTGCCCGTCGAAGGTGGCGTACGCTGCCGCAGGGTCATCTACGTTTTCAATGTCAACGTACTGACCGGCCGAAAAACCATGGCTTGCAGACGTCGTAAGAGTAACAAGACCAGTAGCTGAGTCTAG
>Ga0315909_10001588_pt1 | contig 30607 bp, 56 predicted proteins | sample LakEriMetagenome_11_FD_203527 | JGI IMG/M metagenome (GOLD analysis project Ga0315909, IMG submission 203527) | Freshwater fungal communities from buoy surface, Lake Erie, Ohio, United States - Buoy 2 MA125 | ecosystem: Environmental > Aquatic > Freshwater > Lake | place: USA: Lake Erie, Ohio... | reverse complement strand
TAGCAACGATGTTCCCCTCGGTCTTCCATTCAATTTAGCATCATATGGACTACTTTTAGAGATATTAGCAAAAGAAGTTAACATGTTTCCTGATGAACTAATTGCAAATCTCGGCGATTCTCACATTTATGTAAATCAAATTGAAGGTGTTAAAGAACAATTAACAAGAAAGCCATATCAATTACCTAAATTAGTAATTAATGATGAATTTTGGAATCATGATGCTAGTTTAATTGGACAGATTAACTATATTGAGATAACTGATTTTGGGATTAGCGATTATCAATCACATCCGACAATAAAAATTCCACTTTCTAATTAATTTTTATAACTATTAAATAACTAGATGCGAAAATATTTTATAATAGGTTTTTCTGCTTTTATACTAGAAACTGCATCTACGATGTACATAGCAACGGTAGCAGATAGAAGCATTTCCATGATATTTTGGGCTTTCATAGGTCCATTTCTAGGCCTACCTTTTGTTGGATACATGGTTGAATCTAAAACATGGTGGGAAAGAATAAAAATGGCGATTGCTTCCGGTATTGGCTATATGATAGGAGCAGCCTTGATTTACATTTTAAACGCTTAAATATAACACATTTAAAAAATGAAAATATTAATTACGGGGGGATGCGGATTTATTGGACACCATCTTTCAAATGAATTATCCAAATTGGGTAATGAGGTCATAGTATGGGATAATCTATCTACAGGAAAATCTGAAAGATTAAATTCAGGAATTAAACTTAACATATTAGACATCTTAGAAGATGATTTACCCAATTTTAAAGTTGATTATATTTACCATTTAGCTTCTCCCACTTCAGTTCAAGAATCTATAGAAAATCCAGAAAAATACGAAAGAGGGTGCTTTGAAATGACGAAAAAAATATTTGAATGGGGGATTAAGAATGGATGTAAAAAATTTATATTCAGCAGTACTTCTGCAATATTCGGGGATTGCGAGGAATTGCCGATAAAAGAGGAAAGTAAGACTAATCCAATGTCTCCGTATGCTAAATTTAAACTAGAATCAGAATACTATCTGTTAAACAGGAAAAAAGAACTTGATATAGATGTTATTATATTTAGATTTTTTAATGTATTCGGGGAAGAACAACCACTAACAGGATCCTATACTCCTGCGGTAGCTAGATTTCTTGAACAATATAAAAACGATTTAGAAATTACGGTAACTGGTGATGGACTCCAAACGAGGGATTATATCTATGTTAAGGATCTTTGTGAAGCCTTAATAAGGGTTTTGAAAAATATCCAGGGAATATGTATTTTTAATTTAGGATCCGGGGTAGAATATAAAATTTTAGATATAGCAAAACACCTCAATGGAAGAATAAAATTTATAGAAAAAAGACACGAGCCAAGGAGAACACGTTCTGATATATCTCTAATATCTAAAAAATTAAATTGGAATCCAATGGTATCTGTTTACGATTGGTTAGATGAACAAATAAAAATTAAATTAAATTAAATATGAAAACGAAAATTATATCAGCATTTCCGGGTACCGGAAAAACTTATTACCACGAAAGAAATAAAGGAATTTCTATAGATAGTGATTCAAGTCACTTCAGTTGGATCAAGGATGAAAATGGAAATAACACCAAAGAAAGAAATCCGGAATTTCCTAATAACTACATCAATCACATAAAAGAAAATATAGGTCATTATAAATATATTTTCGTATCATCTCACGAAGAAGTTAGAAGAGCTCTTAAAGAAAATGGGATTGAGTATTATCTAATTTACCCTTCCAAATCTAGAAAATCTGAATTTATTCAAAGGTATATCCAAAGAGGAAGTCCAGAAGGATTTGTAAACTTGATTAAAGAAAATTGGGATTCTTGGATAGAGAAAATAGAAAATGAAAAAGAAGAAGGATTTACTAAAGTTTGTATGACTTTAGATAATCTAGAAAATGAATTGACTTATATAGAGATTATAGAAAGCACATCCGAGCTTTTAAAAGTAAATCTTTTCGAAACCAGAAACTAAAAGGGATTTTAAGAATATAAAAAGTAAATAAAATTATGAATTTTTTAAACACAGCTTGCAGAAAAGAGAATACAAATCCTGCAGGGGTTTTATATTATCTAGATACAATTCGAGGTGAAGATAAAGATGAATACGGTACATTAGAATTAGCCACCAAGGAAAAATTCTATCAGCTAGAGAGCTATAGGGTTACCACCACGATGAGGAAGGAATTAATGACAGATCTAAGTTTTTTGCACGGGGTTGATATAAATCAAATGATTTTAGACACTTTAGAAAATGAGGCTATATCGGAAAATCAAAAACTTCTTCTTTCTAAATACATCTCTTTAGGAGAAAGAACAAGAAATAAAGACCTAAAAAAATCTAGATGGAATAGTTTTTTACTTCGATTTATTTCAGAATCCCATTTTTCTTTTTATTTTAATTCCCCTGACGATTTAATAAAAAAAATATTAGCAAAATCTAATCATATAGGGATTAGATCAAGAAGAGGAAATGGAGATTTTATAATCTGTCCTCTTAAGTATTCTACCTATATCATGGAATCCCCTAAATTTGCATATAGAAAAACGAGAGAGGTTTCAGAATCTCCGGAGAATATAGACTTCGTAGGAACTATAGGGGATCGGATTCAAGTTTTTATAGATAGAAATGCTTCTTTTACTGAAGATAGAATTCTAATTGGAAGAAGAACTTCTGAGAATGATCCAGGGGTTTATTTTATTAGTGGGGATAAATCTACGGAGGAATTTACGGATACTGACGGAAATAAAAAGATAACTCTAACATATCGACAAGCCATCTTCAATACCGAAGGATGCGAGGGATTATTTGATATTATAAGAGTTAATGATTCTAAAAGACCCTTCTGGAAAAAATTATTTTGCGCTAAATAGATGATAAGAAGAATATTACATAAATGGAGGTTTTCTTTCCTAAGAGAAGTTTTAAATAAATTAAGATGAGGAAAATAAAATTATTTTTATCTTTTCTAAATTTTATAGGAGAGGAGAAAATAAAAGCAATGTCAAAATCTCATAGAGGATGGTTTTAAATATGAAAATAAATACGCATTGGAATATAGTTTCCAGATACACAGATCCCGATACAGGGGAAAAAAGAGAAACCATAATGGCTTTTAGCCTATCCGAGTCGTATGCAAAATTAATATGCGAACTTCTAGGAGGATCAGATGAAGAGCCTAATAGGGATTATTTTTATTATAAAGTAGAAAGTAAATAGAATGGAAAAAGAAAAACCAGATAATGTAGCAGATTCCCCGGGTTTAATGCCTTATGGAACAAATATTGGAGCACCTTCAATAAAGCCAGATGATGTTGTCGGATGGAAAAGATCCTCTGTAGAAAGGGTTAATAAAGGGTTCATGGCAAGATTCGAAGAGCTTAAAAAAGAATATGAAAATCTGGTAAGCGATTTTGAATGGAACGATTTAGTTTATAAATCTGAATTTTCATTCGAACCTGTTGTAGGATATGACTATCATTTATATCAAAGAGATAATGGAACATTTTTTCTTTCTTTGATAGAACCTTCTCAATGGAAAATGAATTTTATTGGAACTTTTAGGTTAGACAGTAGAGGTAAATGGGATAGACATTTAGAAAAATGAAAAAGAGAGAATTTCCAAAAGACTGGGAAAACACATCGATCATATTCGGAAGAGCTTTATCCGGATTATTAGAAGAAGGAGAAGGTATCGTAGTAGATCTAGACGAAGAAACTTTTTTTGAAATGGACGAATCAGTTAAGAAAGTTATAGTTTATCTAAAAAATGATCAGATTTGTATAACCCAATGCGAAAAAGATCTAAAAGAAGGAACAATAGTTATAATACATAATTACAATCCAAACTAATGGAATTACTAAATACACACCCTATTAAAAAATCCGATTTAGGATTTCATGGTAATCTTTTCGGAGGGAAGCTTTTGGCGTGGATTGATGCTGCAGCAGCAGGGTATTCTATGCAGCTTTGCGATTCTCCCAGGATGGTTACGGTATCTATTGACAAATGTAATTTTGAAAAACCAGCAAAAGAGGGACAACTCCTAAAGATATACGGTTATCCTTCTAGAATAGGAAACACCTCTATAACACTATATATGGAAGCAAGAGCCCATGACGTATACACAGGAAATCAGGTAGTAGTTCTAAAGACTAATATAAGATTTGTTCAGATTAGTGAATACGGAAATCCTATTCCTATCGGGGAGAAAGGTAAAAATAGGGTAAATCGAATGTTAGAGGAAAAGGAGTAATTTTTTTCCACGATAAAATTCTTATATTTATGAAAATTGCAAATCTTTTTATTGCATTTATTGTGGTTTTATTTTCTTGTTTTTTGTTAGTTAAAGCTACTAGAGACAGGAATAGGAATAGAAAAAATAGGTATTAATGAAAGTGATATTTTTGGACCATGATGGAGTGATCTGTCTTTCCCCCCAGTGGGGAGGAAGATTTAAAAAGAAAGGATTTGATTCAAATCCTGAAACCCCTATGGATATAAGAATGGATAGCTTCGATTCTAAAGCGATTAAAGTTCTTAAATCTATATTAGAAAAAACCGGATGTGAGATCGTGGTTTCTTCCGATTGGAAAAGATGGGGGACATTAGAACAGATGCAAAAGATGTATATTAAAAGAGGAATAAAACCTCCTATAGCATTAACCCCTACTTTACAGGAATGTACCATTCACGGAAATAATTTTATATGGTCAAAAGAATGGGATTTAGAACAAACCAGATCCATAGAAATTAAACAATACCTTCACGATCATCCTGAGATTACACATTGGGTTGCCGTAGACGATTTAGACATGAGCGATAGTGAAGGATGGAGAAATTGGGGGCTAACTAATTTTGTTCTAACTCCGAAATCTTACGAAGGAATAAAACAATGTGGGGTTAAAGAAAGAATATTAAAATTTTTAGAATGAAATATGAAATTTTTCTAGAAGCTATTACAGAATACCGTAAAGGTCTTAATATGATTTCAGATCTCTATTCTATGGGATTTGATTTCATGGAAGGAAAATATAAGGTTTCTGATATTTTTAATTCTCAATTTAATTGTTTTTTAAAATCACACTACGACGAAGAAGGAATAGATTGGGTTAATTGGTTTATCTTCGAAAATGATTTTGGCGAAAAGGATTGGTCCAAATATAAAACATTTAAAAAATCTAACGAAGATATTTTTAGATCAATTGCAGGAGCAGAAAAAGAAAAATTTGGAGCAAAAGATGCAGATGGTAATCCCATCTTTTATTCCATAGAATCGACATGGGAATATTTAGAAAAACATCATAGACTAAAATGGGAAGACCGATAACACCAAGAATACAAATAGTAGACGATCTTAAAGAGTGCATAGGAAAAGTAGTTTCAACTAATGTCTCTCCTACCCTAAGAGCTAGACTTATAAAATTTAATAGGGATCTTAGCACATTTGAAGTTGTGGAAGCAGAGGAGGGAGGACCGGTTAAATATAATACCGCAGTAGGACAAACTTTTGAAATTCCCACTCAGATGGCAGTAACCATGAATTTTATTTAAATGATAAAGAAAAGATTTTGTTTTAGGGGATATGATTATGTTTTTATCTTTAAGCATTACTGGGATCCTGAGGAAATGGAGGAAAGACCCTGGTCTACTGAATTTAGAAATTTTCACTTGGGATTAGTTTTCAATAGAATGTCTAGATTTGAAAGATCTAAAAAAGGAAAGAGAATATCAAGTTATTTATTCGGGATAAATTTATTAGTTATTAAGACCTGGATAGTTTTTAGTGTTCCTAATTTTTTTAAAAAATGACAAAGAAAGGAATGATTTATCTGAAGGAAGATCTTCAATGGGGAATACTTTATATCAATAGAAGTAATTCATTCCCTATAAGTAACGAAACAAGAGTATTAGAATCTTCTAAATATAATATAATGAATCCAGAATCTTTAAATCTGGAAGAAGGGGATTTAGTTGAATTTGAAGTTATTAGTGGGAAATATACCTGCGGAAAAGAGATGGAATCAGCTAAAATTATAAATTTAATAAAATAAGATGGGAACTAATTTTTATAGAATACCAACAGTAAAAGAAGTTGAAGATAGAAAAAATAAGCTTCTTTCCGAGATTAGAAAATTAGATTTAAGTCCTGGATCTATAGAAAGAGGGTTTAGGGTTTCTCAAGAAGATACCTGGGATCACTTTTCTCCGTGGGATCATTTTACTGAAGATATTTCTATCCATTTGGGAAAAAGATCTATGGGATGGAAATTCTGCTGGAATTTTCACGATAATAAATACTACTCCAACAAAGAAGAACTTCTAGAATTTATTAGAGGTGGAAGGGTTGTTGATGAATACGGGGAAGAACAAGAGGTGGAAGAATTTATTACTATGGCTCTTGAATGGGGACAACCAGACGGTCTAGTTGTGAATGAGGAGTATGAATTAGAAGAACAGAAAAAAGGGAGAAGAATTTTCTACGGAGAAAAATACTGGGATAGAATTGTAGATGGTCTTAGGGTTTCTTCCTCGACTGAATTTTCTTAATTTTTATTTCCGAAAAAATTTTTATATTTATCCTGTATGTGTACAGTAAGATTCATAGCAGATTTACATCTGGGTCATGTTAATATGGCCAAGCATCGGGGATTTCAAGACGAATTCTACCATGATGAACATATAGTGGATCAGTGGAATTCGGTAGTAGATAAAAGAGATCTTACCTATATTCTAGGTGATGTTACTATGGAAAATTCTAAAAATTATTATAGATTAGATTCCATGAACGGAAGAAAAATAGTCGTACTAGGAAATCACGATAGACCACAAGACATTCCGGAGCTATTAAAATCTGTAGATAAAGTTAGTGGAATGGTTAACTATAAAGGAATATGGCTTACCCACTGTCCAGTACACGAATCTGAACTTGAATATCGAGTAAATAAGAATATTCACGGGCACATCCACGAAAAGGTAGTTATGAAAAATGTTTATGAATGGGGATATAAAAAAGATCCAATTCCGGACGAACGATATATTTGTGTTTCTTGCGAACATGTAGGCTATAAACCAAAGACTTTAGAAGAATTAGGAATAACAAGATGAAAGATCGATATTGCGAAAATATAAGGGAAATGTACGAGGGGAAAAGATTTAGATATAATTCTAAATATGGAGGTTTTACGGATAATATACTTTGTTATCGAGTTGTTATTTGCGAAACAATGAAATTAGTGAAAAAAGATTGGGTTCCTGTTCCTGCTGAGATTATTATAGTTTCAGATAAAGGAAACTCTTATCCATTAGAAGAAGTAGAATTTTATAATTAATTAGATGCCAAGGAAAAAAATTCAGCCTCTTTTCGAAGAGCCAGCTAAAATCAATAAAGTTGTTTCTCCTAAGAAAGAAACCACCGCAAGAAAAGCTACGACTTCTAAAAAAGAAGAACCGGTTAAACCTCTTCCGAAGAAGAAAATTTCTACACTAGAAGTCAAAAAACCTCCTATTAAACCTTCTCCTAAAAAAGAGACTCCTAAGCCTACGGAAAAGAAGGAGTCAAAAAAGGTTTCTCCTAAGACAGTTTCTCCTCCGGTTAAAAAGACTCCAATACCTAGAGTTAAAGAGGTTAAAATAGAAGAACCGGAAGAGGAGAAAATAGAATCACAAGAGGAGAAAAAACCCTCTTATATAAAAGAATCTAAGAGAAAACCTAAGGTGGATAAGAATGCTCCCCCGGTAAAGATAAAACATAAATTAAAAGTAGGTACTAAAGTTATAGTAACATTCCTGGGTCAGCCTAGACCCGGTGTTATTACGGAGTTAAGCCAGGAAGGTATGTATAAGGTTAAAACCGATCAAGGGCTAACTCTTCCACGAGCTAAACACGAAGAAGGAGAGATACCGGATCGAAATTATCCAAGCTATATAATAAAAGTTCTTTAATTTTTTTCTACGAAAAAATTATTAAATTTGATCTAGAAAGGAACAATTTAATAAGTATTCACTAAAACATAAAAAATAAAAATATGAAGAGATTAATAACAACAGAAAGTGTTTCTATCGGACATCCCGATAAAGTTGCGGATCAGATATCTGATGCCATTTTAGATGCCTATTTGGCTAATGATCCTAATGCAAAAGTTGCTGTGGAAACAATGGTAAAAGATAACTGTGTAGTTTTAGGAGGAGAAATATCAAGTACTTTCAGAGCGGATTACGAAAAAATAGTTAAGGATACCATAAAAGATATCGGATACATCGATCCAGACCATGGGTTCTATTATAAAAACGTAACCATTATTAATCTCATAGGACTTCAGAGTCCTGAAATAAATTCAGCGGTTTTAAAGAATAGCGAAGAAGATCTCGGAGCAGGGGATCAAGGATTTATGACAGGGTATGCTACTAATGAAACTGATACATATATGCCAATTGGAATGTACATATCTAAAAAATTAGTAGATTATGTTTATTCTCTAAATAGTTCTTTTGGGCCAGATATAAAAACCCAAACCACAATAGAATATGGGGAAGATTCTAATAGAATACACACATTATTAGTATCTACCATGCACAAAAAAGATATTTCTTTAGATGAAGTTAAAGACGCTATAACTTTAGCGATAAAACAAAACTATATAGGATTATCGAAAGAAGTATTTGATCTGATGGATGAAAATACTAAAATTATAGTAAATCCAGCAGGATCGTGGAATGTAGGGGGACCGGTTTCCGATTGTGGGGTAACAGGAAGAAAGATAGTAGTAGATCAATATGGTCCATACTGTGCAGTCGGGGGAGGAGCATTTAGTGGAAAAGATCCTAGTAAAGTGGACAGAAGCGGTGCATATCTAGCAAGATACATAGCAAAAAATGTAGTTGCTTCTGGGATTTCTGAAAAATGCAGTGTAGAGATAGCTTACATGATTGGGATAGACAAACCAGCGTCTTTGAATATAAACACATATGGTAAATTCGACGATAGCCGATTGGTGGAAATTGTAATGGAAAATTTCCCAATGACTCCTTCTGAGATAATAAACCATTTTAATCTTAGAACTCCCATATATAATGAATCTGCTAAAGGACATTTCGGAAATGATTCTATGCCTTGGGAAAAATTGGATAAAGTGGAAATTTTATCATCAAAACTTTCTATTCAGGAACAAATCTTTTAATCGAATAAATATATAGATAAAAATTTAAAACTATGAAATTTATAACTTTATTCGAATCTTTTAAATCATTTGAAGATAATCGTATTTTATCGGAATTTTTGGATAAGGATTCTATGGTATATGAAAGTTCTTTATCTAGAATATGGCAACACATTGAAGGGGATAAATCCTTCGGGGTAATTTCCCCTTTCAGAAAATACTATTCAGAAAAAGAGAATCTGGAAAGATACAATGAGCTTAAAAAAATAATAAGAGATAGACTAAAATTAGGTTTTATCGAGATGGAAGGGGGATTTAAAGAGGAAGGAGAATGGGTTCACGAAAAGAGCCTATTTATACCAAATATTAAAAAAGAAGATTTAATAGAGATAGGAGAAAAATTTGATCAGTATTCTGTTATCTATAAAGACAAAAATGAATTTATTGAAATAGGTACCAATGATTTTTCGGTAAAAGGTCAAGTTCTATCTGATTTTATAAAAAAAGGATGGAACAAAAATACTCAAATAAATTCCGAATTAACTAAAGAATTATTTTCAAAATTAGTTAAAGGAAGTCATAAAGATAGAAAATTTCTTTTTAACTTAAAAGAATCCTATCTGCTAGAGATAAATCCAAAATCTTTTAATGAGTCTTATGCCGAAGCTTCTTCGGGCAGAAAGGGATCACAAAGAAAATACATTAGGCTTCTATAGAAATATTCTAGATTCGTATATCTTATCCACAGCCCTATAATTTCTTCCGGATATATCTACAGTCTCAATTTTTCCTACCAAATTCTCCGGAACCCCAGGGGATCTAAGTAATTCATATGTTATTTTATTACCTTCTTTGGAAATAAATTTTGCTCTTTGTCCGTATACCGAAATTAGATCACCAGGTTTCATCTCATCTCTAGGATTCATTTCTATGTTTTCCTTTTCGGGAATTAAAGGAATAGTCGTTTGTCCCCTCAACTCTCCACCTCTCCATTCGCTTACTATCATTTTAAATCCATTCTCGTTTGCTACCTTAGATATCCATGCTGCTTGGAAATTAGGAGAAAATGCCATAGGATATTCTCCAAAATGTTTTGTGAATCTTTCTTTAGCCTCATCATAGAAATTTAAAGCATCTTGATTAAAATAATAAACCTCATCTTTTGGAACTAATATTGTATGTTGTACGTTTCCTACCCCACTTTCTACTTGTCCTTCCATTGTGTAGTATTGAGCAACTCCCCCTACACTACCTAATGCGGATGCTTCCGCTCTGTTAACGATAAGACTTCCTACACCAGAAGTCGGTTTTATAAAATCTCTTTTTTGTCCGGAGTAATGGTGAAAAACATAATTACCTTTACCGTCTTCAGTTAATCTCGATTTAACTTTCTCTGGTAAAACGTAATGATTCGATTCATTTTCCATGATCGAATAAGATGATTTGATGAAATCGTTAAATTTTTTTATCCCCATAATTTATATATCTTTTTCCTAATAATTTTTTCTCTACGGATTAAATCTTATATTTATTTTAAATAATTAAAAATAATTAATGAAGTATTTTAAAGTGTTTCTGATGTGGATGGGATTTATTGTCATTGCATCTTTATGTGGAGAGTATGCCATAAGTAGACCTGTAAACGGGTATGTTCAGCTTTTATGTGTCGTCGGGCTGGTCGGACTCTTAATTTATCTAGTAGACGAGACAGTAACTATAATTAAAAATAAACAAGAAAAATGATTATTTCAATTTTAATTTTCGTATCATCTCTGGTCTTCGGAGTAATTTCAATTCTACGTGGGATCTCTATGAGATCTAACGCATCCTACAACGACTCTGCAGCTAAGAATGCAGGAAGTAAAAAAATAACCATCGGTATTGCTTCTGCTATCATTGGTTTGGTCCTTTCTTTTATCCAGCCGTTTTCTTTAGAAAGAATCGATGCAGGTAACAAAGGACTAAAAGTTAATTTAACCGGTTCTGATAGAGGTGTTAGCTCTTATCAATATAAAACCGGTTGGGTATTCTATAACTCATGGACCGAGCAGGTTAAAGAATTTCCTTTATTCCAGCAACATATAGAATATGATGCCCAGCAAGTAATCACGAAAGGAGGATTTGCAGCTACCATTAAGCCTTCATTTAATTACTCATTACGTGAAGATGCTATCGGAGAAATGTTTGTTAATCTTCGTCTGGAAATTAAAGAAGTTGAGCAAGGATGGTTGAAGAATGCTATCGTTTCTTCGGTAAATGATGTTGCTAACCGATGGGAAGTAGATGCAATCTTTAATAAAAGAGAGGAATTTGAAGCTGCAATCATCGTAGAATGTAATAAGAGAGTTTCTAAGTGGTTCACAGTATCCCAGTTAAGAACTAACATTATTCCTCCAACATCATTACAACAAGCTATCGAAGGTAAAACTAAAGCAGTTCAAGAAGCACAAGCGGCTCAGCAAAGAACTTTGGTCGCCCAGGCAGAGGCATTAGAGAAGATGGCAATTGCAAGAGGAGATTCTGCTAAGACAATCATTAATGCAAATGCAGCTGCATTGGCAATGAGGATCAAGCAGAAAGAATTAACCCCTCTTTATGTAGAGTTTGTTAAAGCATCTGCATGGGATGGAAAATTACCTACCACTATGGCAGGAAGTTCAGGGACATTCTTGAATATTAAAAACTAGAATGAAAGATCTTTTAATAAAATCACTAATAACCGTCACAACACTGGCGGTTATTAGTCTTGTTTTCATATTTGCAGAGACTTTACCTCTTTTATCTTTTATCATTGTCGTTTTACTTAGTCTTTTTGTTATTTTCGGTATAGTTTATAGATTAATGAACTTTATCGAGGATAGAGAAAGAAAAGATGAGGATAAAGATTTAATATCATAAAGAAACTTAATGGAAAATATAATCTAAAAAAATAAAAAATATGAGGAAAAAACATTACGGAGTAGAAGAGATCGAAAATCTTATAGCAGAAAGAAGAGTTTCTAATGAATATGCATCACCTGAATTAGAAAATTCCGGGAATAAAACTAGAAAAGGTAAAAAGTTTTCCTGCTGGGCTGTATTAGAAAATGATGAATTTCTTCCTTCTTACCATACTATAGACGGGGTTCCTCCTGGGGTTTATGAAATATCTTATAATCCTAAACTTTCTACCGAGACATTAAAAAAGCAACCATTTAGAACTGATGAGCTTTATTCTCTTCCTTCTGATGAGATTATTGATATTCTTAAAGATATAGATAATTTTTGGAATATGAGAGATCAATACGAGAAATATAAATTTATCCACAAAAGAGGAATTTTAATGTTCGGAGAGCCTGGATGTGGTAAATCTGGTATTATCCAAATGGTTTCTAAAAATATTATAGAAAAAGGAGGAATAGTAATCAACATTAAAGATGAGGATGACGTTGAAAGATTCTCTTCATTTATTCCTTCCTTCAGAGAAATAGAACCTAACCGTCCTTTAATAGTTATTCTAGAAGATATAGATTCTATAGCAGGTGAACATAGTTATTCCATAAGTAGGCTTTTGAATATTCTCGACGGGGTAAAGCAGATAGAAAATGTAGTTTATATCGCAACCACTAATTACCCAGAAAAACTTCAGGAAAGAATAACTAATCGTCCTTCTAGGTTCGATCGAAGATATAAAGTGGAGCTTCCTAATGAGGATATCCGAAGATGTTTCATTGAGAATAAATTAAGTAAAGACGATCTTGAAAAAATAGATATAGAAGAATGGCTAAAGAGAACAGAAGGAATGTCTCTTTCACACCTAAAAGAAGTTGTTATCTCCGTAATTATAATGGGGAGAGGATTTGAAGAAACCCTAGATAATCTAGAAGGTCTTAAAAAAGCTCCAAGTGTTAGAGGAACAGGTAAGATGGGATTCGGGAAATAAAAATTAATTAAATGAATAATAATTATATTTCAGACGAAGAATTTAAATCCTTTCTAGAATCTATAGGAGGTCTAGAAAATGGATTTTACGAGGATAGAGAACCGATAAAAGATTCAGGATTTTTCTGTATTGGAAACGGATGGCTAGGATTAGTAAAAACTCTAATAGAAGATTTGATCCAATTAGGATGGAATAAACAGATCTGCCAGGTTAAACAAAAATTTGGGGGGTTGAGATTTTATATCAATGAAGGAAGTAAAGAGATATTCGAAAAAATAACAGAAGCAGAAAATAGGTCTTACGAGATATGTGAAAAATGTGGCGAACCGGGTAAACCTACTAAAGGTGGATGGATAACGACATTGTGTGATTTTCACTTATACGAAAAAATAAACAGATAAAATGGAAAATTGGCTATTAAATTGGACTGGATGGATATTAAGAAATACACATGCCCATCAGGAGGATCCTAATTCTGAAACCCCCTTGACATACGAATCCAATCCAACAGAATGGATACAGAAATCATATGAAATGTGGGAAAATAACTCAGATCACGGATGGAAAAGAAAGGAGGAGAAAGAAGAAAAGAAGAATATCATTACCTATACATTAGATCAAGAAGAATCTAAGAAATTAAAGGAATGGCAGGAACACATAAAAGCTATATATGGATCTTATGGAGATTACATCTATAGTTTTGAAAGCGGAGGAGGAATAGGAACTATTAAAAAGGTTTGGAGTAAATTGGCTAATACGGAATTGGATTTAACAGATATAGATAAATGGTAAATATGAAAAAAATAATTTTGGCCTCTTTGATCTTAGGATCTTTATTTTCTTGCAAATCATCAAAAAATGCAGATTGCGATGCTTATGGTAAAACGGAAACCCCAAAATCGCATCCTTTGGATTATGATTATGTAATGATAGATACACTTTATTTAGAAGAAGAACATTTACATATAGAAGAGGAAAGCCTATGTTTTTGGTTTCCAGCAGAAAAATACATTATTATTGACACATTTAAAGTTAGAGTATGGGTAAAATAAGAGTAAAAATATTACAATTTTTGGCGGATTTAATTATTAAATCTTTAGAAAAAGAAAAAAATGAAATGGCTTTCGAAAGATTGCTAACTATGGGAATTTATCTAGACTACTACGCTACAAGTAAAGGAATCTATTTAAATTAATTTAATGATATCAGATAAAAAAACTGTTCTTCAGAATTTTCTAGATTGGTTAAGACTTAACCAGGAGGAAAATTCTGATGCAATAGGAAAAGTATTATCGATGATAGAATTAGAAAGATCCCAGATAGAAGATTCTTTTCACCAAGCACAGCTAGAAATGATAAGACTCGTGGAACAATATATTGGAATTAAATCGGAAGCGGATTCAGAGGATAAAGAAGATGCACAGGAATATTACAGAACTAGATATATGTTTAATGATAATATAATAGGGGAAAGTAAAAACTAATGAAAAATTATAAAAAATTAATAGTACCCGAGGATTCTGCATGGAATAGGAAAACTTTATCTGCTAGGGTATGGAGAAATACCAACTGGAGAATAAGAGATTTTTTAACCAGCTGCAATAATATAATAAAGTGGGCTCCGACTATTTGGAAAGATAGGGATTGGGATGATGGTTTTATCTTCGATATACTACAAAAGAAAATAGAATTCCAAAGAAAAGAAATCATCTATGCAAATAGACATACCCGGGTTGATAGAGATAATCGTGACATGACGATTGTTTTAAATCTAATAGAGAGGGTTAAAGAAGAATACTATAATACCGAATATCTCGATTACGAAGAATCTAAATTTAGATTTGAAGATGTAGAAGAGAGAGAAGATCTAAAGAGATTAGAAATTGATGTCTTAAGTGAAAGATATGATGAATTTTTAATGAAATACCCATCAAGTGTTCGTAAGGTATTAAAAGAAAAACCCGATTTAGATAAAAGAGATTTGTGTTTTTACGTTTCTTACTACAACCAAGAAAAAGCACACGATTTATTATTTAGGGTTTTAAGAGAAAGAATGAGGTGGTGGTGGGATTAATATATAAAATAAAAAATGGTAATAGCGGTAGATTTTGATGGAACGTGTGTAACCCACGATTATCCTAGAGTAGGTAAAGACATAGGTGCAGTTCCTATACTTAAAAGATTAATAAAAGAAGGGCATCAGTTAATTCTATGGACCATGAGAAGTGGAAAAGAATTAAATGATGCTATCGAATGGTTTAAAGACAACGGCATTGAATTGTACGGAATACAGGAAAACCCAAATCAAAAATCTTGGACAGCTTCTCCTAAAGCTTATGCCCAATTATACATTGACGATGCAGCACTAGGAGCACCTTTATTAATGGATTCTTCTATGTCAAATAGGGAATTTATCAATTGGAAAGTAGTAGAACAAATGTTTTTTGGATAGTATGAAAGTAGTTTTTATATCGGATACCCATACCTTACATGGACAAATGATAAATGACATTCCCGATGGGGATATTTTAGTTCACTGTGGAGATGTTTCTTCAAGAGGTGTAGGTAGTGAAATAGATGATTTTCTTTTTTGGTTTTCTTCTCTCCCTCATAAAAATAAAATTTTTATAGCAGGTAATCATGATTTCGGGTTTGAATATAGAAATACCACTTTACAGAACACTTTAGAATCAATTAAAGAGAATGGAATCCACTATCTCCAGGATTCTGGAATAGAAATAGATGGGGTAAAATTTTGGGGAAGCCCCTGGACTCCTCCTTTCTACAATTGGGCTTTTATGCTTGGGGAGGATGAGATAAAAGAGAAATGGGAGATGATTCCTAGAGACACTAATGTTCTTATAACTCACGGTCCTCCTTTAGGAGTTCTTGATCTTGTAGTTTATGGACAAGAAAATGTAGGATGTCCAGCTCTAATGGAAGAAGTTCTAAAGCTAAAAGATCTAAAAGTACATTCTTTTGGACACATTCACGAAGAATATGGAACAAAGGTATTAGACGAGAATGGACCTATATTTGTTAACGCTTCTACTTGTACTCTTAGATATAAACCTTGGAATAAACCAATTGTAATTGAAATTGGGGATGAAGAGCCTATTTAATTCTATAAATCAATTTTTTCTTCCCGATTTTAAAAAATACGGGATTGGAGTTATTTGCGGGGAATTCAAGGAGATAAAGGAAGAGATTTTCATAGAATGTAAAAGCAAATGTGAAAGTCTATGGGTATTAGTTAAAGACGCTTCGGATGATAAAGAAATAACGGAAAGAGTAAGAACCTTATATAATACCCAAGGAGTTGATGGGGTTTTAATCTATAGTGGTGAGGATCAGCTTTTGCTTTACCTAAGAGATCTTTCTCCCGATATAAGATTTCTCGAAAACAAATACAAAGGTAAGATATATCCTGGATTTGGTCTTAACTATCCAGTCTGTTATTTAGATTTTTAGCCTCTTCTTCCTTTTTTCTATTTAGATAAGCCATTGCGGTTTGTCCCATTTGATCCATTATATTGGGAAGTTTATACTCTCCTTGTATCTCTCCAGGTCTAACAGGAGAACCTCCGTTCATCTTATCTAAACGGTCTGCTATCATCTTTAAATAATTTGGATCTACGCTCATTTTTATATTTTCTTAGGTTATCTATCTATCTATCGATAAAGTTCAGTACACGTAAAATAAATGGGATTTTATATGTCTTTTACGACTATTACATGAAGTTTTATTGACATCGTTCCTCTAATTATGCAAGGCATATAATCTGTACGATTTCCGCTAGATCGGAAAGGAGAAAAAACGAAAACTAAACAAGAAGTAGGTTCCCCTGAATTTCCTGTTGTATAGACATTGGATGTCCAATATTCACCTGATTTAATACCAGAAACCCCCAATTCAAAAATATCATATATGTAAGACATCTCGTTGGCAGAAGGAATCCTCCATCCTTTTTCTTTTAAACCTTTATCGTATGTGTGGAATGTTTTTAAGTATTCCTGAATTTCCACCCAGTTCATTTTCAATGATGGATTCATTATCATAGCTTCGATATTACCGGCTCTATATTTATATCTTTTCATATGTCTTTTACGAGTATTACGGGAAGTTTTACTGACATAGTTCCCATAGGTTTTATCGGTAGATATCTTCTAATAGTAAATTTAGGTGATGTAAAAGTATAAGTCAAATAATAACTAGGATCTTCTGCATCTTTGGGGTATGGCTCGGAAGTCCAATATTCCCCTTTTTGTATTTCTAAAATTTCTAGATTATAAAGATCATTAATATAGAATAATTCAGGGGAGGTTGGAAGTCTCCACCCTTCTTCTTTTAGCTCTTTATGATATCTATTTAAGTAATCGTAAATTCCCCACCATGTTTTTTTATCCGACGGATCGATTACCATTACTCTAAATTTTCCAAGATTGTAGTAGGTTTTCATATATCTCTTACTAATCTAATTAAACAAGGGCTAGCTATGTTATAACCATATGTTCTTCCGTGGTCTATATAAACTCCTGTCCTCAGTTGATCTGTACCCGAATTTTCGAAAGTAGTAGATTCTGTCCAATACCCTCTTCTATCTGAATTTCCGTATTTGTCGAAGTCCCCTATCCCTAATCCTTTAGAAAGATCTATAAAATATAAAGCTTCTTCTGGAGTTGGAAGTCTCCATCTATCCCCCATTTTTTCCACCATTAGTCTAGTATCCTCCCAATCTAATTTTGCAGGAAAATCTTCTCTTGTAGTCTCGATCCTTCCCATTATAAAGGTAGGAATATTTTTATAATATTTTATAAAACCTTCAATTCTGTATCGGTCTTCTTTCATATTCTTCTAACTAATCTTAATCTTCCTTTGCTCCAAGCTTCCACGGATCCCCCAAGAAAATCAAATAGGATAAAAGAAATCTCGGAATTTGAGGATGCCCAATAAGAATTATCCCCGAAACGTCCTATAGAATACTTCTGAGAATTCCATTCTTGACGATTATATGATGCGCAGTTAACTAATTTGTAAAGATACCTTATTTCATCATAGGTAGGAAGTCTCCATCCTTCTTCTGAATATTTACCAAGATCTAAATTTTCTATTTCTTCATAGGACATATTTAAAGAAAAATCCGGATAATCCGAATCTTCCCTCATTACCTCTAAATTACCAGCTCTGAATGTTCTCATCTCTTTATATATCACAAAAAATCCCTAGATATTTTCTAGGGATTTAGATTTTTTAGCTCCGTAGCATATAAGGGTTTCGTCTTTGATTTCCCATAGATTTTTCTTTCCTTCCGTCATATGACAATTGTGAAGTCTTTTGGTTCTTCTGGAAAATTCTACTATCATATCATTGTGTCTATTCTTTACGAAATGAGGACATTCCTTACAAGGGGATTTCATTTTACGAATTCCAAATTTTGATCTATTGTTTTTGAATCGTAATACCTAACTGTGGATTGACTTCCACAATTACCGCATTCTGTTACTTGGGGTAAATTACATCCCATAGTTCCACATTCGAAACACTTAGTAAGGACACTATGGACATTTTTACCCTCTAAAAAAATTTCCCAAGAATTAATTTTATTCATCTTCTTTTTTATTTACATTATTATCAAAAATTCTATCCCACAATTCATCAAAAACCTCTGAGATTTCCTCTTTGTACTTAGGATCTTCCTCTACCATTCCCATTAGCTTATGGTACATAAGGTACCCAAATTTAAGTTCTTTTAGGTAGATTTCGCAGTATTTACCATCAGGATGCTGCTGGCAATTTGATGCTGGACAACAACCATCTTCTCCGCATCCGGTACAAATCTCACAATAAGGGCTATAAAAATTTTCCATTTTTACAAATATAAATAAATTCTCGTAAATAAAAAATCAATATATAGATTATGATAAAAAGCATTGAGGATTTTTTATTTGAGATAGGGATAGAAGAAAAATCTATTCCGGGGATATCCCGTTGGTGGAATGTAAATAGAAAAGAAATTTCTATATTTCATTTGGATTTTAAAACTCATAATCCTATAATTGGGATCTATGCGGGGGAAAATAAGATATACATAAATAAAAAATCCACGGATCTTCCAGAGTTTAAATTATTTATAGCTATACATGAATCTTTTCATGATTCTCACGAAAAGAATGGGGAAATGGAAAGATGTTTTAACCTAACAAAACAGGGAAATCTTAAAGAATTTACCAGACTTTATAAAAAGTCCGAAAAAGAAGCAAACGATTTTGCAATTTCTTCTATGATGGATCTTGGATTTTCCGAATTTATAGATTCTTCAGAAAGAAGGCTAAGAGGAAATGAGTTTGCTGGTCCTCAAGTATTTTCTATGATGAGAAGGGATATAGAAAAAACAGGATCAGAGAACTTTAAAGACCTTCTATTGAGCCAAATATCGGGACTTTAAAGCTCTCTATTCCATTTTTAATTAGAAAATATCTGAACTAATGATAACTTTTCGGGTAAAGAAAAATATCAGCCCAAAGGAGGAAAGAAATAAGATAAGAAATAATATATTATTAGGGTATCTGCTAAGTCCATCTGGACATGTTATAGATTCAGATCCTTTATCCCCGTGGTCTAAAAGAGTTTCTCTAAGCTTAATTAACATATTACTCTTCTCGAGAGGAGATGAATTCTTCGGAAGGGATTCAATTTCTTCTTTTGCAGATTTGATATTTTTATACCAAAATTCTATATCCTCATCTGGGGTTTGCCAAAAAATGGAGGTATACCCTTTCGTAAGACCTTCTTTCTCTAAATATTCTATTGCAATAGAAAGTTCTTGGTCCGCAGTCTCTATACTCGAAGCATCTGCAGCTCTTTTAAGATGTCCGAGACAATTCTGGTTCATTTTTACGGACAAAATTCCTAAAGTAACTAGTATTCCTATAAGATAAAGTATAGAAGAAATAAGTCCTGCTATTACTAGCCTTTTATTCCTTTTCGTCTTCTCTCTTATAGCTATTTTTTCCGCAAATAATTGTGAATTTTTCATTTTCCAAGATTTAAATTTCCTGACAAACATAAGAAAGATATCGAAATAAAAAAATAATAGGGGAAAAAATTAGGGGTTTATATCTCTAATTAGGATATAGGAAAAAACATCTCCGTCATATTGTTCCCATTCTTCACTTTCCTGAACATCCCATACGTAAATCTGATCCATTCCAGAATCATCAAAAGCAAAAGGATCTTCTGATAGGGTTTGCTGAATTTCATCGTCCCAGTCTCTTATTTTTTCGGGAATATAATCCTCACATGCCTCGGATGTTAAATAATAAAGTCCAGGAAAAGAAATAATTCCTAATGGTTCAAACCACGATAGAAATTTCCATTCTTTAATTGTTGGTAATCTCCATCCATCCTTATTTCCTTCTATAAGACCCAGGTTAAGAGCTTGGGTGTAGGTTAATTTACGATAAATATGTCCTGAATCTGATAATGGCTCATCTGAAACCTCTATTCCGGAATTTGGATAATTTATTCTTAGATTTTTTTCCATTATTTCATTTTTTTGAAATAAAAATACCCATATTCTTCTTGGGTCCAATCCAATACATCTGAGCTTTCTTTCGAAACTTCATGTTCTCCCCCGTTAGAATCGATTGCAACAGCATACTCTCCTGCCAAAAATCTATCTATTTCTTCAGGATCGTCTATGATAGCTGGAAATCCCCTGTAGTTTCCCTGTATTATAACATTGATTTCTGTAGTAATATTGTTTGAATATTTTTTGGAGATTGAATTATAAATTCCTAGTTTATTCAAATCCTTAGCTATGTAGTTTCTTATTTTTAGAAGTTCTTTGGGGGAAATTCCTATCTTATTCATGAATGAATTTATATCTCCTAATTCTTTCCATTCCTCCTTAGGAATTAATTTTATTCTATTTCCGATTATTAAATCCCCTTTCATTCTAAGTTATATTAACAGATTGGGGTTTAGACTTAGGGGATAAATCTTTCTTGGCGTAAAAATTCTTTTTACCTGCATAGTTCCAAAAGAACGAATTGTGTTTTTCCTTAGCAGGTCTTTCCACTGGTTTAACTGCACCTCCTGAAGAAGGAGGAGAAGCTAAGAATTCTGTTCTAGACTGAACGTGTCTTCCTGCATTAGAGGAAAGGGTTGAATCTTTTTGAGCTTGTGTTGCAGTAACTATAGCTTCAGTAGCTTTTTTAACATCTACTCCTTTAGTTTTAGAATAAACATTAATAGCGTCTTTCATACTTTGAATATTATCCCATTTAGCTCCTTTAGCTTTTCCCCTAGTTACAGGTTCATATTGGTTTTTTGAAAGTATTATCTCTTTTATTGTTTTACCGTAAGGCTTTCCGGGAACATTAAATCTATTGTAAATGGATTGTGCTGTATCACTCATTCCCTGTTTTTCCGTAGAATAGTTTTCACAAGCTATAATAGTAATAAGGGTCCAGTAATCCTCTTTGCTAAAATTTGGATTAGCCTTAGCCTTAGCCTTAGCTGCTTTAGATAGAGATATCCCTGTAGTTCCCCATAAAGATTTCCATCCCTGCGTAAATTTAGATATAGCGTCGGTAAACCATCCTTCATTTATGAAATTTTCGTATTTTTCTATATTTTTCATTACTATCCGTATATTTGTTTTATCATACAGTTTAAGATTCTACTTTGCTTAATCCCTGGGATAAAGAAACTTTTTATGTTTTCGTCGTATACAGTTATACCTTTTCCATTTTCGAATCTTACGCCTTTAGAAAAATTAGGTAAACTTCCAGAAGAAAAAAATATAGATTCTCTATTTTGAAAAATTATAGGTCTATTAATATTATTTAGCAAATCAAATTTTAAATCCCCCGAATTTTTAAAAATTATATCTACATCGAAAGATCTTATGGATTCCATGTTAACATCTCCTCTGTTTCTGAATTTTATTCCTTCGGAAAGAGAAATAGCACCCTGGACGAATACGTGGCCATCATTTTCAAATTCTGTACCTTTTGGAATAGAAGTAACATAATCCAAATAAACATCTCCTCCGTTTCTAAATATGACTCCTGGAGGTATAGAAGAAATATCAGCATCAAATAAAGAAGGTTCGTCAATTATTATCTTATTACCTTGCTCGGTAAAAGAGTATTCTTCCTTGTCCAGAAAATCCATGAATGTATCTCTCCTCATAATCTATATATTTCTATTCCCCGTATAATTGTTTAATCATACAATTTAAAATTCTATTATTTGATATCCCACCGATAGAAATTTCATCTAGCCCTTTTCCTCCTACAGCTCCCCCGTTATTAAATTTAACTCCTTTGCTTAAGCTCCCTATTTTTTCTCTAATGATAATATCTCCGGAATTTTGAAAAATCACATCTTCTTCTATTTTTTCTATTCCCCCATTGAAAACTAATCCGTGCCAATTTTTAAATATTGTTCCTTTGCCAATTTTATTTAGTCCTCCTTGGAAGTATATACTATTTCTACTTAAGAACAAAGTCCCCTCCGGAATTTCATTTAAAAAAGTAAATGAAATTCCTGCTGTATTATCAAACACTACTCCCTCTGGTATGGTTAAACATTCTAAACTTATATATTTAGAAGAATTTATAACTATCTTTCCGTCAATTTCTCTCCAGGAATATTTACCGGGATTTATGTGTTTATTTATGAATTCGGATCTATCCACCAGATTTATTTTTTAGATTAAATAGTCCCAGGATTTTTTTCTTTTTGGGCTCTTCTTTTGGAAGGTAATTCATTAATAATTTATGGAGGTCTTCAGTACTTTTAGGGTTTAAAAGGTTAACCATTTCGGAAGAAGGCAATATTTTCATATCCAAAAGCTCATCATTTTTAATTACAATGGTAGGAATTTCCTCTTCTTTTTTAGTGGCATCCTCGTCATTAGATCCCATTGGAGTTGTTATAGGGTTTCCACCCCATCCGTCTAATATTTCACCCTTATACCTAAATGCAGCAGTTTGTAAAGGATTTTTCATTGCTACGGAATCCCAACTACTAATATCGTAATTTAATTCTATTTGTCCCTTTTTGTCCCCTGCAAATCCACCTGAAGAATTTGATATTATTTTATTATCTTCTACCACAACCCCTACGTGTCCTGCTGATCTTCCTCTACTTGTGAGAATTATATCCCCTGGTTTTGATTCAGTTCTCCAACCCCTAATAATTTCCCATCTATCTTTGTCTGTTCCTGTGAAATAAGACCAAAGAGTGGAAGTTCCCAGTTCTATTGGATTTTTATCTCTACCTTTTATTATAGGTAATCCTGTTGCTCTATAGAAAATTATAGATACTGCAGCAGCGCATCCCAAATTTCCTCCCTCTGTTGCAGGAATCCCTCTTGTCGGTACATTCAAATTCGCCCAAGCCGATTTTGCTATATCCCCGATTGGCTTATCCGCTGGTAAATTTAAATCTTCTATTTTATAATTTTTAGCATCTTTATCGTTAATCCCGATAGTTTCCCCGTATTTGTCAGGTTCTACTCCATATATTTCTGGAGGCATAATCACTGCTTCGGTTAGAGATACCCATTCTTTAAAACTTTTAATCTTATTCATCTATTTTTATTTTCTTTTACGCAATTAGGAACCATTTTACCTCTTTTGTTTTTCATACCGATCTGTTTATACCCTGGCCAGCAAGGTCCTTTCTTCTCGTTTATAAAATCTTCGAATTTAATTATATTTTTCATCGATGTATATATCCCTCAAAAAAATAGACCTTTCGGTCTATTTCTTATTTCTTTTTCCTTTCTCCTCTTTTCTCTTTCCCCTATCGTAGAACCCGACTTCTATGTCTTCTGCCAAATTTTGAATCTGATCATCCCCCGATACCGAGATTCTAAGATCATAATATTCCCATTTTGTTTTGAAGTCCCAGATCATAATCCCTTTAGTTAATCTCTTACTTAGATTATGTAGAGGAAAATTTCTAACCCTTACTATAGAATTATCGGATCCAAAAAGGTGTAGGAATCTAAGAAACCATCTCGGGCACCACTTCGGTCTTGCTTTATGATCCATAAATATGACTAAAGGCTCCATTGCCTTAAATATTTCTCCTTCTTCGATCCAGGGAATAGATCCAAGGTATCTATATTTCTCATAGAAATTTTTAGGGAAAAATACTTCTCGGATCTCACTCCACCCTATTCTACTAGTGGTTATTATCCCTTTCTTTCGGCTTCTCCAGAACAAAAGGGATTGAAAAAACCCCAGGGCTCTTTCTTTAAAAGGTTTAGGAGTGTAAAATTTACTTCTTTTGAACGGCATTTTACTTTTTTATAGATGAAATTTTTAGTTTTATTTCTCTAAAAATAAGAAAATTAAAACAGATATATAAAATAAAAATACCTGGTGATACTTAAGTTTAGAGAATTTATAAACGAATCTTATATGTCCGAATCGGAATATGTGGTTCAGAAGGGGGATAACCTATCTGGGATTGCACAGGAATTAGGAATTGGCGATTGGAGAAAACTATATGATCTGAATAAAGATTCCATAGGGGAAAATCCAAGCAATCTAAAGGTGGGAATGAAATTAAAAACCCCGAAGGAATCCAAAGAGATAGAAGGAAAAAAGAAGGAGAAAAAGAAGGAGAAAAAAATAGAACCTTTAAAAGATCTTTTCCTTAACCCTTTGGATCTAGTTGCCCCCCTAACTCCTAAAGTTCTATTAAAAAATATAAAACCTATAAATTTCAAAACGGAATATAAGAATTGGGAAGATATCAAAAAAAGGATTAAGTCTGTAAATGCGATGGTTCCTTCTGAGATCATTAAAGAATACCACAAGGATACAAAAGATAAGTACCTAATTTTGGATAAGAAAAAAGGTCAGATGAAATTATATCAGGGTAATAAAGAGATTTCAACTTTTAGGGTGGGAATAGGACAAAATTTCGGGGATCATCAGACAAAAACAGTAGTAAAAGATGGAAAAGTCTACTGGGAAGAAGGAAATAGAATGACCGGAGCAGGAATTTATACTGTTTCAGCGGTAAACCCTAAAAATGAACACTATTCCGATGCACCAAGCTTTAACTTTAGAAATGAAGCAGGTATAGAAGTTCCCATGGCTATACACAGTTCATTTGGAAATAGAACAGGAAAATTAAAAGACGAGGATTTAAAAAATAATAGACTTTCTAATGGGTGTATAAATGGAATTGCAGACGAGCTTAAAGTTCTATACAGCCAGGGATATGGTGAAGGGTCTTTACTTTACATACTTCCGGACGAATCCGAAAATAAATTTCAAATAGTTAACGGTAAACTTGTATTTAGATCCAAAGATCCAGAAGTCAATCGAAGCACAAAAACCCTAAACTATAAACCAATAAAAGTTGTGATTGACGAAACTGCTTTCAAAGATGCGGTTTATCAAGCTCTAGATTTTAGCGACGACGAAGAATATAATAACACGACAAAACCTTTCGTTAAAGCTTTGGAAGATAACAAAAGAAAGGTCATGTTAGCAGCGAAAATAAATGGTGATGTCTATAATGATCTAGTTAAAGTTGCTTTTGGTATTTACGGAACCGAAAGTAATTTCGGGGATACCCATAGTGCGGTTGGAAATCTTTTCAGAGCAGGTAAAAAATTCTTATCACCTAGTTCTTCCAGTTCCCCTGATTATATGAGTAAGGCAACCACCTACGGAGCTAATAAAGATAGTAACAGCGTTGGTCTAACCCAGATAAGATTTAACATGTTAGATCAATCAGAAAAAGATATACTTAAGAAGCTAGGGATAACAAGCAATCAGCAGCTTCTTAAACCGGAGGGAGCAGCTTTAGCAACTCTAGGAATTTTGGCGGCAAGGTATAATAATCAGCTAACGGACGAAGAAAGAAAGGATCCTATGGCAAACCTCCCTAAGAAATGGAACGTAAGAAAAAATTATCCAGATAGGGTAAAATCAAATTCTAGATTTATAACGGTAAAAGAAGAGGTTTAATTTCTATCAAATAACCCGTCTGATATCATCTTATTAAATAACTTCTTTGAGTCTATTCCTTCTATATTTCCAGGCCAATTACCAAAAAATGGCCATCCTATTAGGCATTCTAAATACACGCTGTCCCCATTGTCGAAAATGACTCCGGGTGGGATCGTAGTTATAGATCTAAAATCAACGTCTTTTTTATTCTCGAATTTTACCCCCGGAGGAATAGATTTTAGAGATCCGAAATAGATATTTTTTCCATTCTTAAATTCAACATCCGGCGAAAGATCAGTTAGAGAATGTAGATACACACTTCCTCTATTCATAAATATTATACCGGAAGGTAGGACATCTAATTGTCTTAAATGAACATCCCCTTTATTCTTGAAAACAATTCCGGAGGGGAGAGCCGAAAAAATCAGGGACTCACTAATTAGATCCCCGTGAATAATAACTATTTTTCCACCCTCTTCTTTATAAGGATAATCTTTCTCTTTTAATACCTTCTTAAATTCTTCTCTTGTCATATTATTTTCTATCAAATAAACCCAATGAAACCATTTTAGTGAGAAGTCTTCCTGAGCTTATGGTCGATTGTTTCGAATAGTCCATTTTAGACTCTGCCCATAGGTTTCCTGGCCAATTACTAAAATAATCAGTATATGTCCTTCCCCCTCTTTTATTTAAGATCGATTTTAATCCAACCGATCCATTTTCAAATGTAACTCCAGGAGGAATTCTTTTTAGAGAAGTTAAAAATACCTCGTCGGTTAATTGTCCAAAATAAGTATCAGGAGAAAGACTTTCAACAGAATTAAGCCAGACATTTCCACTATTATCGAATTTAACCCCAGGAGGAACGACCTTTAGTGAATCAAGACTGATGTATCCTCTATTGGAAAATTCAATTCCGGAAGGAATCTCTTCCAAATCCGATAAATCCAGATTTCCTTTATGGTCAACCACTATGGATTCTCCTTCTCCGTTGTAGTAATACCCTTTATCCTCCAATATTTCCATAAACTCTTCTCTTGTCATCTCTTCACATTATAGTTCTTCCAAAATCTTTCAAGCTCTTCTGGATTAAAATCCCCTTCCTCCGAATCATACCCACAGGTATGACAGAGATAGGGATGTTCATCTTTCTCCTCTATTTTCCAGGAGTGTTCACATTTTTCACATGTGATCTTTTTTCCGTAGTTCTCAAAAAGTTTAATCCATTTCATCTACTTATATATCCAAACCAAAATGGGTCCTTTCGAACCCTATCCTAAGACCCCCGCGGCGTCCCAATCCTATCTATCAAATAACCCTAATTCTATCATCTTATTAAGTAATCTATTTCCGTCTATTCCTTTTATGTTACCATACCATTCTCCAAACCGTCCTCCAATCAATGAGGGCAAAAAGACATCCCTTCCATTCTTGAACTCCACACCAGGGGGAAGCGTCTTTAGGGAAGACAAATCGACATCCCCGTTATTCTTGAACTCCACACCAGGAGGAAGTGTCTCTAGGGAATTCAAATAGACATTCCATCCATTCTCGAACTGGACACCAGGGGGAAGACTCGTTAGTGAACTCAAATCGACATTCCCCCCATTCTTGAACTCCACACCAGGGGGAAGACTCGTTAGGATCTCAAATAGACCCTCCCTCTATGGGTAACCACTATCTTATCTCCTTCCGTCTTGTAGGAATACCCTTTCTCTTCTAATATCTTTATAAAAGATTTCTGTGTCATTTTTCCTGATTAAACATCCCGATTGCTATCATCTTGTTCAGAAGCCTATTTGGCTGTATTCCATTTATATTACCTTTCCAATTGTAAAACCACCCTTTAAATAGGTAATCCATTCGGGGATGTGTCCAATTTCTAAATTCAACACCAGGGGTAATAGAGATTAAAGAGTCAAGGAAGACATTTCCGTCGCTTCCGAATTCAATCCCAGAAGGAAGATTTTTTATCGCATTTAAGAAGACGTCACCTCCATTCTTGAATACCACCTCTTCAGGTAGGCTGGTTATGTAATTCAGATCGATACCACCCCTACTGGTAACCACTATCTTACCTCCTTCTTCTACATAGGAATAACGTTTCTCTTCTAATACCTCTATAAACTCTTTCTGTGTCATCTACCCTATATATCCAAACCAAAATGGGTCCTTTCGAACCCTATCCTAAGACCCCCGCGGCGTCCAAATCAATTATACCCATACATACTCTACCAGTACCTTCATAGGACATGCCTAGTGAACTAACACATAACCTCCTATAGATAGACAATCATCTATCGAATAACCCTATAGAGATCATCTTATTAAGTAACCTATTTGTTCCTATACCTTCTATGACACCTTCCCAATAGTGAGCCCAACTACCAAATATAGATTTAAGGTATACCTCTCCATGATTATTAAAATGAACACCCTTTTCAATACTAGTCACTGAAGAAAAACTTGCATCCCCTTTATTTCTAAATTCCACCCCGGATGGTATATTATCTATGTAAAGAAGACTTACATAACCAGGATTTCTAAAAATGACATCTGAAGGAATAGATCCTAAATACAAATCAAAATTACCTTCACTGTCACCAGAAGTAACAATTAGCTTACCCCCTTCAATCTTATAAGAGTAATCTTCTCCATCTAATACCTCTATAAACTCCTCTCTTGTCATCCACTTATATATCTCTTATTTCCTTAAGTAAACCTACCAAAATAAAGTCCACGTAGACAAGGTTTCTAAGGGGAATACCCAAACAAAATCTCCTAGTAGACAAGGGGATGGAAGGGAGTATTTAGATACCCCAGAGATCACTAAACCTAAGTGAAAAAGGCCCTATAGCAAGTCCTCTCCAGGTGCAACCCCTAAAACCACCCAGGGTTAAAGGGAAAACCTTCTTGCCCCGAAATCACCTAGGGTTTTCTCCCCTGTGGAACAAAGTGGTAATCCCTGGGAATAAGTGGTAACTTCTGGAATTTTTTCCCAGATGATCCAATTCAATAAAGTTTTCTGTGTCGTTGTGGGATTCTAAGATGCCCTAGAATCCCTATGTAAATCTCGCCCCGGCAGACCGCCCCGTTACTTAAGTAACCCAGTCATATCGTCCGCCCCGTCCTTATCGTGTCTCACCTCTATGAATCTAGGAAGGAATAGTGACCAACCTCCAGACTTGTCATTGATTACCACATTGTATTGACAAGCAGCTATCTTACCTACTAAGGAATCTGGGTCTTGACTTAGGACCTTCAGATCCTCCTCAGTGAACCCTGATCCTACCTTTACCTGTACCTTACCTGAGAGATCTTCACAGATGAGTCCTCCTATGAATCCCTCTCTCTTACCCTCTCCTGGATACCATCCTTTGATTACAAGATCACAGTCATTGACCTCTTTGATCTTGATCCATGACTTACTTCTCTTACACTCATATAGGTGATCAGGAGATTTGACTATGACACCTTCTCCCCCTATGTCTACAAGCTCTTTATATGTCTTATGTATAAGGGAGTGATCATCTGTTGTGACGGAGTTGGCGAGGACTAATGAGGTCAATTCCACCTTCTCGTTCTTTTGTTCTATTAGCCTGTCTACTATGAGATCCCATTTGTTGCTTTTGAACATGGTCTCTAGTAGTTGTCTTCTTCTATAGAAAGGGTTTACTCCTTTACCCGTCTCTAGTACTTGTACTTCCTCTACATCAAATATATTGTATAGCATATCATCACCGATGGAGTCCGCCGGGTTTCCTTTAAGCATCTGTGTGACCTTCCCTGACACAGACTTTCGATTGGAGTCTGTGAGTTCTCCGTCGAAGAAGATTCCTGGTTGTGGCACATCGATTCCATTTAGAAGGATCTTTATCTCCGATGTGATCTTCTGTAGGCACCTTTGTGGTAGCTCATTGAATGATCTGGTGAAGTATGTGACCTCATCTCCTTTGACTATGGCGATTACCCTTACTCCGTCGTACTTCTCTTCTATGACTATGGTAGGCCATTTTGTGATCTGTGCCTCGTCGTCTTCTGCAAGCATTAGAGATGGATCTGGAACCAGTGCCTTACCTACTGCCTTATTAATGAGCTTAGCACCTATGCCTATATTAACTCTCTTTGTGAGCACCTTGGCTAGCATCTTACGTTGCTCTAGTGACAGAGGAGATCTGTTTACTAGATCATGTGCCTCTTTACGTAGAGAGTCGTTGGCCGCCGGGGCTACAAAGAGTCTCTCTGTGAGATCCTTTAGAGTAGGGAAGGGATCAGTTGGAAGATCATTTGATGACTCCCCTAGTACCTCTAGCTTGTGAAGCTTTGTGGTAAGGAAGGGATCAAATGAGATCCTGATGATGGACTCCAGCTCAGGAGACATGTTGTCCCTGATGAGGTCTTGTTTTACCTTCTGGGATCCTGCACCTGACAGTCCCTCTATTTCTATAAGTAAATCCAGCTCTTTATTCATAGTACAAATATACGGTC
>Ga0315909_10001587_pt1 | contig 30617 bp, 35 predicted proteins | sample LakEriMetagenome_11_FD_203527 | JGI IMG/M metagenome (GOLD analysis project Ga0315909, IMG submission 203527) | Freshwater fungal communities from buoy surface, Lake Erie, Ohio, United States - Buoy 2 MA125 | ecosystem: Environmental > Aquatic > Freshwater > Lake | place: USA: Lake Erie, Ohio... | reverse complement strand
TTCTCCAATCGAATCGATACATACAACCCATTGCATGAGTTCTTCGAGCAAGACCTGCACACTTCCGACCTTTGCCCGAACCTCACTCATCTGCTCAACTCAGTAATTACCGACACACCTGATGCAGACAAGTGGATTTGCAAGTGGCTGGTCTCAGTCGTTGCCTCCGCTTATGGTCATCACTCGCCGCTGGTACTCATCTTCTCCGGTGAGAAACAGGGCACAGGCAAGACACACTGGTTCCGCTACCTCCTACCAAAGCAGCTGCGCTACCTATTCGCTGAGTCCAAGATGGATGCTGGCAAGGATGATGAAATTCTCATGTGCCTGAAGTGGATGATTCTCGATGACGAGTATGGTGGTAAGTCCAAAAAAGAAGAGAAGCGACTAAAAGAACTTACCTCCAAGGAGTTCATCAACGTGCGTGAGCCTTATGGCCGTGTGTCCGTTGACCTTCGCCGCTTGGCAGTCTTTTGCGGTACATCGAACGAAACGCAGATACTCAACGATCCCACTGGCAACCGCCGACAGCTGCCGATTCACATCCTTGATATCGATCAGGAGCAGTACAACAAATGTGACAAGGTTGGCCTATGGCGTGAGCTGTATGCCATGTATTGTGCCGGATGGGATTACACCATACTGCGCGAAGATATCATTGCGCTTAATGAGTCAACCATGACCTTTAAGCACTCGACTCCAGAAGAGGACCTCATCCACAAGAAGCTCATGCCTGGAAGCGCGACATCGTATGGCGAGTGGTTATCGCTCACCGAGATTCAACAGTGCTTGTTGGTGGAGACTAAGCTTAACTTCCTCAACCTGCAACGTATCGGCTCGATACTCACTGCGTTAGGTTATCAGAAGGACCGTAAGCGCAAGGGCTCATCAATCGTCACAATGTACTATGTCAGCCGGAATCCGATGTAATTTGTTGCAGCTTGTTGCACCTTTGTTTTTTGAAGTTGCAACATCTCAAAGCTACTCGTACCAACGGCTTCAGCGATTTGTTGCAACTTACACCCTTTTTTCTATTAAATAACAATATATATATGCACACACACACACACACACACACACACACACATAGTATATATGGAGGCACTTTTTTGTTGCAGGCTGCAACAAATGGCTGTAAGCCTTGGCACGATTGGGATATAGCCGATTTTTGGCTGTACATCTTGTGTTGCACCATTAGCAAGCTGCAACAATTATGAGTGAGGTAAAAGCACAGGCGAAGGCATTCACAAACCTCTGGAATGCCCGTCCTGACTTGCGTGGAAGAGTTTTCGCCATCAACAACAACAGCGTGAACGGCATCAAGGGAGCAATGAACAAAGCGATGGGAGTTGTGCCAGGTGTTGCCGACATGTGCTTCTTGAAGCCTGAAGGTCGGACTTGTTGGATCGAATGGAAGACCGAAATTGGAAAGCAGTCACCGCATCAGATAAACTTCCAACGGCTCTGCTTATCGCTTGGCCATGAGTACCACATCGTGCGCAATGAACAAGAATTTTTAACAATCATAAATTCATGACACCATACGAGACAGTGGTCCACTACATGACCAAGAAGCTACCAGACGAATGCACGATTGTGGATGGGCCGATTACTTACAACTCAACACAGCAATCTCATCAGGCTCTTGCCAGGTATCTAACCACAGCCAAAGAAGGCACACCAGTGCATCGCACCTATGCGATCAAAGCATTCGATTGGTTGAAACTTCTGAAGAAACACAACATAAATTTGCAAGACACAAACAAATAAATATCTTTGCACAATGAACAAAGCAAAACAAGGTGGAAGGAGACCAGGTGCCGGGCGCAAGTCGATGTACGGCGAAGCTATGACCACGATATCCTTCCGAGTTCCAAAGTCAGTAAAAGAGAACGTGCGACAAATGATTCGCAGTTATCTTAAAACTTTAAAAATCGAAAACAAAAAACATAATCCGGAATACGGATGTTAAATACAAAAAACATGACAGCATATCAGAAATTCAGAACAGACCTTTGCCTGAAGTATTTCGGCATTGATGAAGAAATTTGCCCACACCCTAACTTTGTCGCATTCATCCGCGAGATGGAATGGGCACCAAAGAAGGAGTCCGATGACTATGACGAAGAGCGAGAACTGGATGCCATCGACCGAGATTGTGAACGCTATCACTCGCGCAAAGATGATTAATCAAACCACAAGACTCAGAGCCGGCGTATTCGTTGACTCTGAGTACATGCGTGAGCACTGTTACTTTGGCTACCTTACGCATCCAGCACTTGAGTATGACATCGCTGTTGCCATCACCATTGATGATGTGCGCAAGTTCAGCAAGATCAACAAGCTTGTGCTAAGCAAAGAGGGCGATGTTGAATATCGCTTTGGCATACTTACACCAACAGCTGATAAGAGCGGCGTGCCTGGCTATTCTGCCAAGTGCTTCATCGATGGCAAGCTGCATGAATTCTTCATCTACCAATCGCAGTATGAGGATATCGTTGAGCGAGGCTTCAGCATCAACATAACGGTCGAAGGTAAGTTATACGAAAATTTACTAAATTTGTAGCATGCCACTATTCCAAGGAGACAGTCAGGAGATCATTCAGATGAACATCCGCAAGCTAATTGGCGAAGGATACTCACCTGAACAGGCCACTGCGATTGCTTATGCAGAGGCTGAGAAGTACAGAGCAAGGCGAAGACGCTAACATCGTTAAAACATCGTAAACCATGAGAGAAGGCAGAAACGGAGGCAAGCTCAGAACTGGAGGCACAGGCGCAGGGGGCCGACCGCCCAAGCTTCCGGACTTGCACATCTTGCTGGCCAACGTGCTTGGCAAGGAGAACAAGGACGGCTTGACGGCAGCGGAGGAGATACTGCTCGCCCTGCACGCCAAGGCAAAGAAGGGCGATACCAGGGCTGCAGAGTTGCTGCTTGACCGAGGCTACGGCAAGCCGAAGCAGACAAGCGAGACCACGCTCAAGACCACCGAGCCGTTGGTCATCATCAAGACCAAGGAGGACAATGCTTAAGGCGATTGGCATCGGAGTGCTGCTCACGCTGTTCACGGTTGCAGTTGCGTATGGCCTATGGCTTGTGATTCGCAATATCATAGACTGCTTGCCTGATCCGAATGATGAGGAGGAATGATGAACTTCGAGCTCACTGCAAGGCAGTCAACAGCATTCGAGGCAATTGAGTCAGGTGCCTATCGTGTCATCGTGTTCGGCGGCGCGATAAGGGGCGGCAAGACTTACTGGCTGCTTCTGACTCTCAGCTACCTTGCGCTGCAATATCCGCGCAGCCGCTGGGTTATTATTCGCCGCAGCTTGCCGGACCTCAAGCGCACAACCTTCCCAAGCTTCAGCTCCATCCTTAACGACGGAATCAACAACTACGTGGAGAGTTGGAACCGAGACACGCAAGTGGTGACCTTCATCAACGGCAGCGAGCTGCTGTTCATGGCCGAGAGTTACGATGATGACAAGGACCTCAACCGCTTCAAGGGGCTTGAGGTGAACGGCGCAGGGCTTGATGAGGTGAACGAGCTGCAAGAGCAGACGTTCTACAAGGTCCAAGAGCGCATCGGAAGTTGGAACAAAGCCGAAGGCAGGCCACCGATTGTCTGCTTGGCAACGTGTAACCCAGCCAACAACTGGGTGAAGAGCATCATCTACGAGCGATTCAAGGAGGGCACGCTGCCGGAGAAGTGGACATTCATACCATCCAAGATCACCGACAATCCGCACATCCCTGCCGAGTACCTGGAGAGCTTGAAGGAACTGCCGCCGGTCCAGTATGCAAGGTTCGTTGAGGGTGATTGGGATGTCATGGATGATGTGGCCAATCCGTTCCTGTACGAGTGGGCCGATGAGAAGCACATCGATGACAGCGTGCAGCTCAATCGCAACGTGCCGGTGCATGTGTCTGTCGATTTCAACATCAATCCGCTTTGCGCCTTGGTGATTCAGCACGTTGGAAGAGGCGCGGTGGTAGTGGATGAGATCAAGATTGAGAAGGGCAGCGTGGATGCGTTCTGCGATGCCGTGCTTGCGCTTGGCGTGCCGATGGGCCTGATCAGGATCACTGGCGATGCGATGGGCAAAGGTGGCACGGTGCAGCAGCGTGATAACTCAAGTGCATACACGCAGATCAAGAGACGGCTCGGCTTGACCGATAGCCAGTTTCTGATTCCGGCCAATCCAACGCACTACAACAGCAGAATCGATTGCAATGCTGCGCTGCGCAAGCTTGACATCCGTGTCAACTCCAAGCGGTGCAAGGGATTCGTGTTCGATGCGAAGCAAGTGCAGTGCGATGCCAATGGGAGCATCATGAAGTCGAATCGAAAAAACATTGCCGAGCGTGCTGACTTTTTAGATTGTTTTCGTTACTTTGTGAACGCAATCCTAAAGCGTTATCTATGAGCGTATGTACTCCTTGCTTTGATTCGGGCATCAGCGTGGCAGCTTGCCATGCAGGCATAAGCTTCGGCTTGGTCACACCTGAGACTGAATACACTGTGACCATCACGCACAACGCGACCAAGCGAGTGCAGACCTTCACTGCGACATCGGACATTGATGGCATCATCACTATCCAGGGCGCAAAGGTTGATGCGTTGCAAGGCTACACGATTGGATTGAACTGCGACCAGTTCAGCATCTGCGATGTGCTGTATGACTGCATCAGCTTCAGCGTGGTGAACATGGACGTTGACGAACCTCAAACCATAAACTTACTCGAATGCTTAGAGTGCTAAAGAACATCGCGCACGGCTGGGCGTTGTGGGCGTTTGACACCAAGGAGAGCCGCGAGGTATCCAAGCCTCGGATGGCGATATGCAAAGAATGTCCGTATCGCATCAAGGCAACCAACACATGCCGGGAGTGTGGCTGCTTCCTTCCGGCAAAGACTCGATTGACTGATGAAGCCTGCCCGTTGTTACGCTGGTAGTATGCTCACCGGATTCATCATTGTCGAAGCCTTGCAGCACAGTGATGAGGTTGACAAGCTGCTCGAGAAGGAAGAGCAGTGGATTGATGTCCTGATCAACACGCATGACATAAGCACGGTGTACGAAGATGAAGAGGCAGAGCGTTGCTTCATCACGTTTCTGAGCACCGACAAAGAGATCACCACGAAAAACACCCTCGATGAAATTATTCAAAAGATCCGCAGAGCGACTGCGCTCAATTTTTACACGCAGTAAGCAGACAAAGCCACTGAGGCCAATGGTTGAGCTGTTCAAGCATGAGGGCCATACCTACTATCGATTCCCAAAAGAATTGAATCTACCGCTTGAAAGGTTCAGCATGTCGATGGCCCTGATGGAGCGCATCAGCTCTGGGCTGTCAGGTGCAGAGATGGAGCGCATACTTGCAGGGATGGAGAAGGCACTGAGTGCAGGCTTGAGCAACCCAAAGAACGCGGCGGTTGTGGCTGGATATATCCATGTGATCCGCGAGAGGCAAGACACGGTGATACATCGCGACTTGCTGCTCAACCTTGCAGCGACTTGGGTGGTGCGAGGCGATGAGGACCCAGCCGTTGTTGATCCTACTATCCACCAGCAGAAACTTGAATTATTCGAAGGGATGTGCAAGGAGGCTTCCCATGATTTTTTTACTCGCTTGGATATCGCTCCGCTGATGCCCTTACTAACTATGTCTCCCAAAGACTTTCAGATATTGTGGGAGTACAACGTGGAGGAGCAGCGAAAGCTGACACAAGCGCTCAAGCATTTAACTACTCACCTGGATACAGGGCGAAAAAAGTAGTCGATGACTTACGCAATCAGGTTATGAACTTGACCGATGGCAACATCGTTGAGTTCAATACACTAATGGCCTCCGATATTTCAACTTATTTGCTTAAATTTGAGCTGTTCATAAAGCAGCAAAAAAATGGCAGCAAAGGTTGAGATTATTTATGAGGCCGAAGCCTCGAGCCTCAAGGCAACGGTCAATGAAGTGATCAAGGCTAACGATGCCATTGTTGCTGACACCAAGGAGACAACAAAAGAAGTTGGAGACGAATTTAAGAAGATGGGTGCGGCTGGTGCTGCCGCCTTTGGTGGCACGCAAGTCAAGGCGGCACTCGACCAGCTAAACAAAGAATCCGACAAGCTCACTGCTAACCTGAAGGAATTGCAGAAGGAGCAGCTTTCATTGATTGCTTCCGGCAACAAGGTGAGCAAGGCTTATCAGGATAACGCCAAGGCGCAGGCTGCGCTGAAGAGTCAAATCACGCAAGTGAATGCGGAGCAGGCCGAATTGAATCGCACCTTTGGCCAGACTGAAGAGAAGCAGAAGACATTGACTGGCCAGCTACGCGGACTCAAGCAAGAACTTGCGTTGTTGGAAGAGCAGGGCAAAGAGAACACGGATGAGTTCAATAAGTTGCTGTTCGCAGCGGCAAAGCTTGAGGACCAGATTGGAGATACCAGGGAGCGAGTGCGCGTGCTGGCATCTGACACGTTTAAGTTCGATGCGGCGGTAGGCGCAACGCAAGCACTGGCATCAGGCTTTGAGGTGGCGCAAGGTGCGGCTGCTTTGTTTGGTTCTGAGGGCAAGGAGTTGCAGGAGGTGATTGCCAAGACCACAGCTGTGACTGCCATCGCTAACGGCGTGAATGAATTGGCGAATCAGATCACTGGGCAAGGTCCGCTTAAGCTTGCGCTGTATGCTGCCGGGCAGAAGGCAGTCGCTGTTGCCACTGCCATCAGCACTGGAGCAATCAGCGCATTCAGAGTGGCGTTGGCTGCGACTGGCATCGGCTTGTTTATCACCGGCGTTGCAATATTGGTGGATAGGCTTCGAGATGCAGCAGCGAATCAGGCATCGTTTAATCGAGCGCTTGAGCTATCCAAGCAAGCGGCTGAGGGATCTCGCAAGGCGATTCAGGAGTTGCAGAACTTACAGCTCGATTCGGCCACAAGGATAAAGATTGCAACTGGTCAGCTTACGCAAGCCGAGGCCGACAGGCAGCAAGTGCTAAAAGAAACTCAAAAAACTGTTCAAGACAATATAAATATTGAGATTGGAGCGCAAACCAAATCGGTGCTTGAGCAGAAGCGATTGTCAAAAGAACTTGCTGAATCAAGACAAGCAGATGCAAGAGCTGCGGCTCGTACTGGTGAAGTTGTTGCAAGTGCTGAGACTAAAACACTTCAAGCACAAATCGCCACAACTGAATCAAACATTAAAGCAAGTCAGGACAGAGTCATTGCTCTTAGAATACAACAAAACACAGCCATCGCTGGCATCAATCAAGCCTTCGCAAGTGAAGAGCAGGCTCAGCGCGATGCTGATGCCAAGAAGGCAGCGGAGGATAGAGCAAAAGCGGCAGAGGAAGCAGCAAAGCGCGAACTTGAAATAAGAGATGAGGCACGCAAGAAGTTGGCAGAACTTGAGCTTCAGGCACTGGCAACGCAGCTTGATGAGCGCGAAAAAGTTTTGGCCGAAAGCAATACCAAGATTCAAGAGCTTGAGCAGGCATTTATTGATTCGAAGTTTAAGGCTGGAAGCGATGAAGAAAAGAAATTGCAAAATGCAATTGCTACAATTAAAGAAGATGCTACAAAGCAAATTGCCGACATCGACAAAAAGGCACTTGAGGATAAGGCTGCAAAAGAAAAAGAAGCTGCTGAGAAGTTAGCTCAAGAAACATTGCGCATCAAGGTTCAAGGCGTGAATGATGAAATCAGCTTATTGAAAGCGGCAGAGACTAACGAAGGTTCAACACTTGAGCGGCGCATCAAGCTGATAGAGTTGGATGGAAAGAAGCGAATCGCTGAAGCCGAAAACAATGCAGCAGCAATCGAATTGATTAATGCTGAAACCCAAGCCGCCATCCGCGAAGAGCAGAAGAAGACGGCAGATGAGGCGGTGGATCAGGCTTTGGAGATTGCGCAAGCCACCGCCGATTTATTCGGTAGTATAATTGAGTTGCAAGGCATACAATCGCAAAAGCGAATCGAGGAAATTAACGCCGCATCGGAAGCCGAGAAGTTGGCTATTGAACAAAGTACATTAAACGAAGCGCAGAAGCAGCGCAAGCTTGAAGCATTGCAATTAAGGACGGCGCAAAAGGTCGCAGCCGAAAAGCGCAAGCAAGCGGTCGCAGAAAAGGCGGCGGCAATATTCGAAGCAACGATAGGCACAGCCGTAGCCGTAGCAAAAGCACCCGACCCAGTTCAAAAGGCTATTGCCCTCGCCGCTGGTTTGGCTCAAATTGCTATTATCGCAGCCACGCCAATCCCTAAATTTAAGAAGGGTGGTCCAGTTGGAGGCAGAAGCCATGAGGCCGGAGGCACATTGATTGAAGCAGAGCGCGGCGAGTTCGTGGTAAACAAGACATCGACCTCACGCCATCGCACTGAGTTGGATGCGCTTAATACATCCAGTGCAGCATTCAGGAAGCTAATAGACCAGCGATACGTTCGCCCAGCGATCTTGAGCTATGCTAACAAGCGCAAGGACGGCATCACAGTCAACGCATCACTAAACAGCAAGAGCATGGAGCGCAAGCTTGATAAGCTTAATCGCACGATGGCGGCAAAGAATACAGTAATAAACATTAACGGCTTTGATTCAAGATATTCATGGCAGCAGAATTAAAGTTCCTTATCGACAATGTTGACCGAGGTCAGCCACTGAATCCGGAGGACTTTGGCATCACGATAAATGAGGACAGTACAATCGGCGCTCGCATTGTCTCGTTTGATAGTGAGCTGATATTTGGCGGTGATGTATTTACCTACTTGTACAACAAGCTTGCGACATCGGGCTACTGCGAATTGGTTCGAGTATCGGTGCAATATCTTTGCAATTCCGGCACATGGGAGAAGCTTGTCGATGGGTACATCATTGTCACTGAATCCAACTTTGTGCTGGACAGATGCCAAGTGAAGACCAAGGTTTATGATGAGACATTCAGTACCAAGATAAACAACAACAAGAATATTCCATTTTCGTTGCGTTTAACAACCTCAAAGAATGGCACGCAGATAACACCACCAACGGCTGTGCCTCTTTACGTGTTTAATCCTGGCGTAATCATTTACCCCAACCCTGCTTATGCTTACACGGTTTACGACACGTTCGCGCATTTGGTAACATGCATGAGCGATGGCTTAATCGATTTTGATTCAAACTTCTTTGCGGCAAGTTATCCTCAAGCCGATGTGGCATTCTATACGAATGGCCAATCGATAAGGACAAAAAGCAATGTTGAGATTTTAGCCAATTTTCAGGACTTGTATTTAGCAATGAAGTCAAAGCTCAATCTTGGTATGGGCTTCGAGAAGCAAGCCAATGGAAGGCCATTGTTGCGCATTGAGCCAATTGCATACTTCCAGCAGAGCACTGCATCGGCAAGCTTATATGACCAGCCTGATATTGAGATGAGATTTGATACAAGTAGTCTTTATCAAGCGGCTGAATTTGGCAATGAATTATATTTAGAAGTAGGCCAATGTAATAACGGAGATACGCTGTGCGAGTTTACTCAAACTCCATTCAGAGGATTTAGGACCGAGACATTTGGATTCGTTGGCGAATGCAACACCAGCAATATATTAAATATTAAAACAAGCGAAATAATATTTGATACCAACCTAATTCAGGATATTGTTGTATTTGATAACACTGGTTATGAAACTAACGGCGTAATTATTCAATCCAACTGGACTGGAAGCCAAGCGCCTAACACGGCAACGGCTAACGGGTACGACCCTTATTTAGTTGGCAATACTATTTACAATGGATCATATCGAAATGAGGTTGTATCGGCTAATTGGTTAAGTGGCTACCCAAATTCGTTGCTATCTTTTTTTGAAGGCTTTAGCCCTGTAACCGCAACGGGCACATTAAGGTTTGATGCAACGCTTGCTAATGAAATATTAAATAGGTTGAGCGTAGTAAATGCGCCCACATTAAACACGGTTTCGGGTATGCTTGCGCACTATTTTATTTGGCTCGACCCAGTTGTTAACCCGAATAATTTTACGCAGCCCGTACCAAATACATACGAGTATTATATCGTATCGAACCCCGGTATTTATACCGTTAACGCAGGGCTTGTACTTGGTGAATATTTAGACCCTACAACATTTACGCCTATAACATTTGCAGCAGGTCGAGGTATTTCATTAATGGTAAAGCGATTCGATAGCGGTTTGAATCTTTTAGAAACTCGAACAATCGGTGGTAATGACCCCGCAAACCCCGGTCAGCCTGCTTGGTATGAAATAAACAATCAAATATTTATTTGTGAGGCTGGCGATTATTTGGCAATCGATATAGGTGTACAGGCAACCGCAACCGCACCATTTCCAAATGTATTACAACCTTTCTTACGATTCGGTAGTGGTTTTCAAAACACTACGCTACCATCTGCATTTTCTTATTTCTCGGTACTTGGCGAACCATTTACACCGCAAACGCTGGAGCCAGTGAACATCGATGATGTGCAGGCCTACCTCTACAAGTTCAACAGGCCGCTAACGATGGCGGAGATTAACGCCATCACATCAGAGACATCCAAGCCGATACTACTCGGCAGGCGAGACGATGCGCTGGCTGTGGTGCCGACCTACATCAAGACTATCAACATTGAATCCGTAATGCGCAAGGGCGCACAATTCGAACTACGATCCAACAAGTTACTGCCATGAGCTACACCTCGATACCAAACCAACCAATCATATTCAACAGCCAACTGCCTGAAGCCTGCGAGGGCTGTGGCTCGGAGTTCGCGCAGCTCGCGGATTACAACGATCAGCTCTTCTGGCAGCTTGAGGCTGGGCGTTGCGGATATGTGCGGTTCAATGAGTATGCGGCGGTGAATGATGTCAGTGTCGATGGCTTCAACATTACCTTCCCGACAAACTTGGATGACTCCGCTGGTGCTTTGATATCTTACTACAAGTTCATTAATTGCTTGGAGTTTAAGGTGACCATCACCATCGATGCGAATCCAATCGGCACATTGCAGATTAGTCTTGCCAATGGTACGATGGTGGAGGTTAGCGCACCAGGCACGCATGAGATATATCTCAAGCTGAACGATATTCCAACCAACACGAACAGCAGTGTGCTGTTGCTTGGTATCGTGGCTAAGCCAGGAGACAACTTCGAGGGCAGTGTCACCTTGGTTGACTTTCAGCCGTACTGCTCGGGCGCATTGTTCGCTGGCTTGGTGGATGCCACAACGCTGACAGTGGTGGAGCGATTGGATCCGGTGCTAACTGTCAAGGACCAATACCTCACAGCAGCGATTGCCTTGGCTGATTATGAGATTGAGCCCGGCTGCTATCGCTTAGCGATTGCGGACTTCTGCACCAACACTTGTGGCCAGTATTACATGTACAATCCGTACTTCAATGATTGGGGTGGCTGCATCGATTGCCCTCCGCTTGGCTGGGATAACGTGACGGTAGTGGGGGCTGATACGTGGAGCGTTGGCAATGGTGAGGCAACAATCACATTGACCAACAGCGGAGACATCACAATCCTTGAATCGATTGTTGAGGTGTGTGAAGATGTAGAGTATAGCATCACCATCGTGGTTGACAGCATCACCGATGTCACGCTGCGCTTGTGGATTGATAACACGCAATATCTTGCATCCATAACATCGGCAGGCACATACACTGCCAACATCACTCCGACAAGCACAGGCAAGATATCGCTGCGTGCTACGGCAACCAATGCAGGCGGTACGGTTACAGTTAGCCAAGTGCAGCTGAGAGCCTACAAGGAGCACGCGATTTATGACATGTACAGCGACCTCATCCAGATTGGTGACTTCAGCGATGACTGCCGCTTCTTCAAGATTGAAGGTTGCAATGGCGAGAACCAGTTCGGCTTTGGCTTTTATGGCACTTCGTTCTTCCCAGGTATCCGACTTGAGGGCAGAAGATTCCAGCCGCAATATGACACCGACAGCGACTTGTTCAGATACGCATCGGGCAAATGGACGGCGAGCTTTGTGGACCGCCGCAAGAAGTTAAGCTATCACTTCGGTCGCTTGCCTGAGTACGTGCTCGACTTCCTTTCGCTGGTATTCTACTTCGACAATTGCTACGTGAACGGCGAGCTCTCATTCCCTGCGGACAATGAGTTCCCTACCATCGAGTATGACAATGCCGATGACCTTGGCAGCTTGACAATCGAGCTATACAAGAAGAAGGATAAGGTCCGCAAGACCGTATGCGTAGGCGTGGATGCTGACTGCTTGCCATCAATTCTTGACAATGCTGATGAGCCATTTATTCTCACGCAGGACAACGAGCGCATCACAACGCAGAACCTTGTGAATCTTTATCAGGAATAATTTGTATCTTTGCACTACATCATAGACACGTAGGGGTTGATGCCGTCCTATTGAACAGGCTGATTCTAACAATTCTAATCTCTACTACTATGGCTTGTGTAAGCTACTGCGATTCATCGCTACTTGACCACAACTTAGTAAACTGCAACGAATACAAGCTCGGCGGCGTATCAGCTATCTTGGTTGGTGCCTGTGGAACAGAACTTGTGGATCCTTCTGACAGCGTTGAAGTGGATGCCTTAATCACGGCAGGCACTGCAAAGCTCATCGAGGACATCCGCTTCGCTCTGCCTGCTGGCTCACCGGTAACGGTTGATTCACCGATTGGCTGCGGTACTCCAATTCGTATTAACGAAGACCGTACTGCTACCCTCTTTGATGCAAACGTAACTGATGAGAACAATACCTTCTGGAATGATGTAAACAACCGCCGTATCGCGTGGGTACTTGCCTACATGTGCGACAGCGGAAAGGTGATTTACATCAACCCTCCGGTGGGTATTACTACCTCAGCGAACTTCATCTTGCCTGAGCAGAACAATGAGTTGCAGCGTTACGAAGTAACGTTCTCATGGCGCGATAAGAACATCCCAGCACAATATGATGCCCCTGCTGGTATCTTTGGTTAATGGATAGTTCTGCCAACAAAGAAAGCCAAGGCACTACCTCGCAAGGGGTGGTGCTTGTGGCATTTGGCAAGCCGCAATACTATTGGGCTGCCTATAACCTTGCTTATTCGATTAAGCGATTTAATGCCGCACTGCCTATCGCGTTGGTTTGCGATAGTAGCGAGCGTGCTGTGTATCATTGCCACGAGCTGGGCCAATGCATCGACACGTTTGTCGAGCTACCCGAGCAGCATATTTACACGAATAAGAAATTGGATCCAGGCAAGGCGAAGGTGCTTTTGTTCGATTACTTGCCGTTTCACTACAACCTATACCTCGATGTTGATGCAGTCTGCTTGAAGGACTTGCAGCCTCTCATCGACCAGCTAATTGCCAACGATGCCAAGTATGCCACGCGAGTTGTTGGCGAGCACACCATTGACCAAGGCAGAGACTTCAAAGAGATGCAATGGGCTTGGGCTGATTCACTATGGCAACACTTCGGCTTAACAAAGACCGACAAGATTTACGCAATCAACAGCAGCATCCAGTTCATCGAGAAGTGCGATGAGGCAGAGGCTATATTCAGAACGGCTGCCGATTTGTACCTCAACAATCCGCTTCCGCTTGCCAAGCTTCGCATGAAGTGGGGCGGTGGTCAGCCTGATGAACTTTACTTCAACGTGTCATTTGGTAAGAATAACTTCAAGCCATATGAGATTGATGTGGTATGCTTCCAGATGAACAGAGAGTTCACATACGAACAGATTGAAGAACGCTTCTACCTGATGAGCTACTACGGCGGCAAGGGATTCACGCCGACCTTCTACATTGACTGGCTTGACCGAAAGCTCAAAGCATGGATGCAAGCCGATGGCAAGCAGCATAAATACTTTATCCACCGAATAACAGACCACAAACATGCAGACCCAAAGCGATAAACCAAAGAAAGCCGGAAGGCCTAAGAAAGCAACGGCATCAGTCCAAACAGGACATCCTTGGGAGTCCGAAAGCGAACTTGGCAATGCCATTGCAGCCATCATCAAGATGAGCGGCATCAAAAGAGTATTGGAGCTCGGCACACTAACAGGCAAGACAACGACTGCATTGATTGAGGCTTTGCCATCTGATGGAAGCCTGACAACTGTTGATATTAAAGACCTAAGAGCTGATGCCTTCAAAGATATTTGCGAAAGTGATAGCCGTGTAAAGTACATAAATGGGGATTCAATTCAGACTTGCCAAAAGTTAAAAGGCAATCTTTATGATTTGATATTTGTGGACACGGTCCACGAATGGTCTTATGCTTTGCCTGAGTTCAAGGCCATTGAGTCTCTAATGGATAAGGGCTGCATACTTGCATACCATGACTCAATAAGCTTCGAAGGCATTGCAAGACTTATGCGCTACGCACAAAGCTATAAGTACAATGCAATCACATTTAACACTCCAAACGCAAACGGCTTGACGCTATTGCAGAGATGAGCATACAAGTAAACATAGCAGTGCAGCGCAATCGCATATATGTGGTCAGAGAGCTTGTGTCAGCTTTAGAGAAGCAAACCATAAGACCTGATGCCGTAGTGCTAATCTTGCAAGGCTGCAAGCTTGAGATTAAAAGCTCGCTACCTATTACAATTATCGAGAATGAAACTAACAAAGGAGCATCTCAGCGGTTTATGTACTTGGGAAAAAGAATTAACTTAATCATTGATGATGATTTTGTTGTGTCAAAAGATTACATAAGTACAGCATTAAAAGGACTTGAACGCCATCCCAATGAAGTGTGCTCATTTTGGGGCTTTGATTATTTGAATCAAGAGAATTACTTTAATTCATGGAATGATATTGAGTGCTGGGATGATTATAATCAGGACACTCAATGCAAGCGCATTGGTTGCGGCTTATCAATATTTGATGAATCACATGTAAATCTTGGAGCTATAAATTGGCAATTCGAAAACTACAATGACATGCAGCTTGCTGCTTATGCTGCTAACAAAGGATTAGAGCTTTGGAAAATAGCTCATCCAAAAGGAATCGCAATTCATAACGGTACAGCATACGTTCAATCTTCTGCATTGTGGAAGAATGAAAAGAATAATAGTAATTTTTTGCAATCTCAACATCAACAAATCTATGAACTCAATCAACTTATGCCGCTCTAAATCTTGCGGCTCGCACATCATCGTACAACCAACCACCAAAGCAGTTGCATAATGGCACTAACAATACAGGATATTGACAAGGTAGTAAATAGGTTCGCTGCTCTCCACAAAGGCTGGGAGAGTGCTGCCATGAAGAGCCCTATCAATCCAATCACAAAGGAGCGAACTGGCGTGAGTCAGTATCCAGAGTATTGGCCGGGGTACAACTATGCCGCTAAGATGTATGACAGCATCTTGCCGCACACCCGGCCTGACATTTACCCGGCGCACTTGTTAAGTGTAAGAGCCCCGAATCAGACCGACCAACAGGCTGAGTACATCAAAGCCAACTACAAGCCCACAACCTTGAGCGTGTTTGAGGACTTTAAGGCCACGATAAGCCGAGCCTTTGCCGATCAGAACTGGTCCATCCGATACAGCCCCGAGCTTGAGCCAATCTTTGGAGAGGACACGTTCCAGCGTTATGTCAACAACGAGATTGATAAGTTCGGCTCATTGGAGATGTTCGTCAAGACGATGCTTCCAACATTGAAGCTTATCGACCCGAATGGCATCATCGCAATCGAGCCCGAAGATATCGACACAATTGAGACCGAGGAAGGCGAAGAGATTGTCAGCAATGAGCTGATTGAACCGATGCCTGAATACTACTCATGCAAGAGCATTGTCGGGCAGAAGTATGGCGAGTATTACCTTGTCATCACTGATGATCGCAGCGAGGTAAAGGTTGGCACCAAGACCGAGAAGACAGGGCTTGTGCTTGAGCTTTACGATGATATGAATATTTGGAAGATTTACCAGGTCGGTAAGCGTTCAGACTACACCTTCAGTGAGCCTGTGCTTTACTTCGCCCACAATCTTGGATATGTGCCATGCCACAAGCTTGAAGGGATGCCTCAGATGGTTAACGGCGAGATTGCATTCCAGTCTCCGTTCATCACGGCTGTGCCTCTATTGGACCAAGTTATTCTCGATGAGTCTTATCTGCAAATCAGCAAGGCCACAAGTGCGTTCCCTTTTATGGTTGCGCTTGGCGAGATTTGCGAGTTCATGGATCGCGAAGGTAACAAGTGTCAGGATGGGCGCATCTTCGATCCTATCAATGGAGGATATCGCACATGCCAAAGCTGTAATGGCTCAGGCGTGAAGTCTCGATTCTCGCCTACTGGCATGCTCTTGATTAAGCCTAAGACATCACTAAGCGAAGGAGACAGTGCGCTGTCAGGTGAATATCTCAAGTTCGTTAGTCCTCCGATGGACACATTGAACTTCTTGCGCACCGAGATTGAGCAGCAGATGGCCAAGGCTCGCAGAATATTGCATCTGCCTTCATCAGACGAAAGCGGAACCATTGGCGAGGCTTCGACTGCAACAGGCTCATTGAATAAGCTACGTGCGCTCTATGCCTTCATTAAGCCTATCTCTGACCAGCTCTTCAACTTGTATGAGTTCTGCTTGGTGACGATGGGCCGCATGCGTTATGGTGAATTCTTTGGCGGTGTGAACTTGGTTTATCCCACATCATTCGACATATCAACTCCAAGCGACTACCTTGCAATCATAAGCGAAGGTGTTAAGGCTGGAGTGCCTCCATCGATTACCTTCAGCAACGTGTACAACTACATCCGAGCCATTCACTACACTGATGAGGAGACATCAGCGATTTACGACCTTATCATCAATGCCGATGAGTTGCTACTGATGAGCAGCGCAGATATCGCGTTGCGCGTTGCAAATGGCACAGTTGAGAAGTATCAAGATGTGATTCACCACAGCGCACCTCAGCTAATCATGGAGTTGATTCGCAACTACATCCCGACTGAAGATGCTCCAAGATTCATCGACCTTCCAATGTCGGAGCAGATTGCACAGCTTAATCGATTGGCATCCGATAAGATTGGAACGCAGCTCGATCCTATTCAACAAGCTCAACAGGACTTATTGAATGGCATCGTTTGAGCAACTGGTTAAAAAGAAGATTGCGCTGTTTGAATCCGTTCCGAAGGAATTGGAGACGGCAGCGATTAAGACACAGGCCGAGGTGTGGCGTAAGATACGCCCCATCTTGGATGAGATGGATACCGATGCAGCTGGTAACATCGAGCAGACTGAAGGAAACATCAGGCGCATTGGCGTAATCGCAGAAGAGCTCAAGAAGGTGCTTGCCGGTGCGGAATATAAGGAGGCAGTGCGTGCATTCCTTGGCTCCATCGATGAAGGTGTGCAGTTGACCAATGAGATTGCGCAGACCTTTGAAGAGGGATTCGAGCCTGAACAAGTGCAGAGACAATTGCTTCAGATATCCAAGCAGAATGCAATCAATGCCTTTTATGGCAGTGGTTTGGATGCGAGATTTACACAGCCATTCCTTGAGCAGCTCACAGCCAATGTTGCAGCAAGGGCACCGCTACGTGAAGCAGTGAACGCACTGGAGGGCTTGGTGACTGGTACCGATAAGTTAGATGGCAAGATACTCGCCAACATCAAGACAACAGCAACAACAGCGCAAGCAGTGGCAGACAGAAGCTATTCCGCTGCTGTGAATGAGACATTGGACATTCAGTGGTATGAATACCTTGGTGGGGAGATACCTACAACACGGCCCTTCTGCGAGCATCGTGAGGGTAAGATATTCCACAAGAAAGAGATTGAAGCGTGGGGCGATGGGCAGAATAGCGCAGGCATAAGAGACATTCAAGATGGCACATGGGCTGGCAGGATAGACGGCACAGATAGTAAATCAATCTTCACTTTCGTGGGTGGGTGGAATTGCAGGCACTATCTGGTGCCCGTTCCTGATCGCAAGGTGCCGGATACGGTTAAGGCGAGGGCAAGAGCCGAGGGATATATTGATTAAATAATTTTTTTACCTTTGCAAGATGAGACACTTAATACTCTCAGATGGGCGCATCATTAAGGCATCAGATATGGTGGCCGAATATCTTCTGACAAAGAAGGGCGCAAAAGAATTGACATTGCAACCAATTAACACACCTACAATATATGCCGATCAAACCGGAGGAAGCACTGGAGATAGTGAACTTCCTAAACCTAAACGAAGCCGAAAGCCTGGAGGAAGCAAAGGAGAAGTTCCAGGAGAACTGGGTAAACAGCAAGGAGCTAAACGAAAAGCTCGGAAAAATTAACGGCACCATTGCCCACGTTGCAAAGCGTGCATTTGAGCCTTTCGGTGTTACCCTAACCGAAGAGGACTTCAAAGACAAGAAAGCGCAAGATGTATTGCGCATGGCATCGGATCGTGCTCGCGAAGCTTATGAGAAACAGCAAGAAGAGTGGCAGCAACGTGCTGACAAGTCAGGCTCTGAGGAGCTTGTAAAGGAGTGGGAAAAGAAGTACAAGTCTTTGGAGAAGAAGGTGACTGACATCGACTCAGCTCGCCAAGATGCCATCAACCAATTCGAGCAGTTCAAGCAGAAGATGGCTGAAGAGCAGAAGCAGAGCAAGATCAATCACACATTCGAGAAGGAGCTGTCTGCCATCAAGCTTGATCCATCGGTGAATGAGTTCACCATCAAAGGCTTCAAGGCAACCATTGGAGAGAAATACGCAATCGACCTGGAAGATGATGGCAGTGTATATGTTAAGGACCGCAAGAGCGGAGAGCGATTGAAGTCCAAAGAGAAGGCAGGCTCATTCTTGAACTTATCCGATGTGCTGCTTCAGGAAGCATCTGCAGCAGGCATCATCCAAAAGAATCCATCAGCAGGCCAAAGAGTGCCAAGACCAGGGCAACAAATCATCCCACAGCTTGAGGCTCAGGCAGACCGTAAGATAAAAGGTATCAATCCGCGATTCTTTAGCAAATGACATTGTATCAAGCTTACGTGGTTTTGAATTATCATGCCGAATGGAGGCAAGGTAAACATGCAGAAATGGTCAAACCTGAGAGATTGACACAAGCCCTTAATATTGTTCTTGAGCATCTTCAAACTAAATTAACGCGAGAAAGCCATGCCGCAATATGAAGGATACAATGTCACCTCATCTGATAGGGTTGGCAAGAAGTATAAAGCCGTAGATGATGAAGGCAACGAGATTCATTTTGGTGCTGAAGGGTATCGGATTAAGCCAGGCACGGATGCAGGCAATTCTTACTGCGCACGTAGTGCTGGCATCCCTTCTCCGAAAGGTTCGGCTAATTGGTGGGCTCGGCAGCTTTGGAGCTGCGAAGGAAAAAAATCAGTAAGCGACAAACCTTTTTTTGGTAGAATTGAATTGCCTTAATATCTTAGCACATTCGTTCTTTATTCATACAAAAGTTTAGGCAAATTTTGGGAAGCCGGCAGCAATGTCGGCTTTTTTTATTTATCTTTGCACCATCTATGATGTAGTGAGCGCCAACTTATCGGCGCAAAGTAGGCCAAGCCCGAAGCCTTTGTAATTCGTGGCCAACTCAAAACTACATTTCAATCATGTCTATATCTCGCATTCTATCGGAGTGCCCTAATGTGCAGATGTCACTTAGTGAGCTCTTCATCGAAGTTGGTCAGCGTGAGCAACTTCCATTCCTTGAGTTCCTTCTTTCACCTGAGAACTCTAAACTTATCCGCTCTGAGGTTTCTCCAGGCGGTGGAAAATTAAAAACCGTTCAAGCTCGTTGGATTCAGCGTTTACCTGAGACCGAAGTTGAGACAGAAGGAGACATCCTTACTTGTACCTCAACCAACACTTATGGTGACAGCACTACAACTTACACTGTTGACGTGACTGATACCTACATCGCATCTCAGCTTATCAATGCTGCTGACATCGCACGTCATTGCCAGGAGAACAGCCGTTACGTACTTGAGAGCGTTATGCGCTTGATGGATGTAATCGACCGCAAGGTTGCTTCTGCTGCTGCCGTTCAAGCTGTTGCTGAGATTGGCAAGTGGGGCACTGATGTTGAAGGCTTCTACACTGTAACTGGTGACTGCTTGGAGATTGCTACAATGAACGGCACAACTGAGCCGAATCCATTCGCAATCGCTGACATTCAGCAAGCAACTCGCATGGCGAACTATCCTGGTGCTCCAGTAGCATTCGGTGGTGCTGCAATGCAGCGCTATGCTAACGCAATGGCTGCTGGCTGCTGCTCTCAGTACGGCTTAGACCTTCTTGCTATCACACAGCAGAACGGATTCGGCTTTGCTTACGATGCTCGCTTGGCTGCTGCACAAGGCGATCAGACTTCAGCATTGGTAACAACTGCCGGAGCAATCCAGTGGTTATCTTTCAACTTGGCTGATTGGAACACTGGCATCACTCCTGTGGCTGGAAGCAACTACTCTAAGACCTTGGTGTTCACACCAGCTGGAGTTCCTGTTGACCTAACCATGAAGGATGATTGCGGTAACTTGTCAATCGTGTTGACTACAACCGGTAAGATTGTAACTCTTCCGACTGACATTTACGAAGCTGCTGACAAGTTCGCTGGTGTGAACTACGTGAACTGCGTTTCTATCGTAAACCCGTAATCGGGTCGGTAGGTTTACTCTCGCAAGCCGATGAGGATTTATTGACCCAAGATGGATTAGATAATCTAACCACGCAATAAAGGGAGGGCTTCGTGCCCTCCTTTTTTTTATCTTTGTAAAAACTAAAGAGATGTGCATTGAATCACTACTCGGATTGAGAGACTGCGCTGGTGCAGAACCATCGACAGGGCTTTACATCGATGACCTCGGAATCAACCAAACATTCTTAGGCCAACTAATCACGGACCAATATCACAACGGCGTTGAGCTGTTTGAAGATAAGCGAGCCTTCGCATGGCGCAAGATTTCATCCGATGTGCTCACTAAGTTGAGCCCGATGATGAAGAGCGACACGATCATCGAGAGCAAGCGAGTTGGACAAGTTGTGTCCAATTACTCCAATGTGCAGACTGCACTCGGTGCTGGCAACTATGGTGGCATCAGATTGAAGATTGATCCTAACACGGTTGCATATCTCAACTTTTACCTGGCAGATATTAACCTGGCAATTGCAGCAACCAATACCAACGTGCCAGTGCTAATCTTCGACATGACCACAGGTAAGTTAATTGAGACTATCACGTACGCAGAGGGAGCACTTGACCAGTTCATCGGCAAGACATTCACCTCAGCAAAGCGAAAGCTTGACATCGCGATCGTGTATGAGTCAACCATGAACACGGCTAAGTTCACGCCAAAGAAGGGCGTATGCACAAGCTGTGGAGGCGGTCCTAAAGAAGCCCATATGTGTCCATTCGTTGATGCGATTGGAATCGAATTAACAACAGACGGAACCAATGTGCTGACAAGTACCTCAAGCAAGTACACCACCGGGATGAGTATCACCTACAATGTCAACTGCGACAGACAAGGCTGGCTGTGCTCAGTAGGTGGCACCATGGCCCTATCACTGGCATACGCGACGGCTGTTGAGATATACAACTATGCGCTCACGATAAGCCCGAATCAAAGGGTCAATACTGCTGTGGTGGTGAATCGTGGACAGAACAAGACGGAGTTGATGGAAGGAATCATGGCAGCACGCGACATCGCAGCGACAAGATACGGCGAAGAGCTTGGAGCGATATTGCAGAACATGAGACTGCCTGATGACAATCACTGCTGGGATTGCAAACGCAACATGAAGTACGTGACAGCCCTGCCGTAATATGCCAACGCCTGCGCAGATACAAAAGAACCTCGATGAGCTCTACAACGATTGGACTTCCAAGTTCACTGCCTTGTATGGTCCGGTGAGAGAATTGAAGCGCATCATGTTTAAGCGAATCTTTGGCACTGGCTCAAGCCGTGGAAGTAACTCAGCAGGCGAGAAGCTTCCGACTAAGCCATACAGCACGACTCCGATTTATGTGAGTCCGAGAAGCCTTACCAATGCTCCGGCAAAGTTCAAATTTGGCAAACCTCCAGAAGGTGAATCAAAAGGAAAGCCAATCAAGTCGCTGTACTTCCCTGATGGCTACGCTCAGTTAAAAAGAGAAACATCAAGGAAGCTGCCGTTGGAATTGACTGGTAAGCTCAAAGGTGGATTCTTATCTGAGGACGTAATCACAGAAGGCTTAGAGGCTTCAATTGCTGTGCCTGCATCAGAAGAAGGCAAGGTCGAAGGACTTGAAAAGAAGTACGGCCCAATCTTCGTGCCGACAGCGGAAGAGCAAGCCGAGATGCTTGAGGACCATGCGCAGCAATTAGTTGAGCAAATTATAAACGCAATGAACAAACGATGAATATACTCTCCACGATACTTGATAGACTGAACCAACGTATTGAGGTTGGCAATATCTTCGACCAGATATATGGCCTCTCCGAGCTTGTGGGCGAAGGCAATGACAAAGCTTGGGCTTTCTATATCGGCAACGGCCAAGCGATTCCTGTGACCAATTACGATGCGAAGCAGGGCACACTCTTCTGGGCCAAGCGTGGCAAGATAACAGTCAACAAGAATGAAACGCTCAGGCTTGCAGGCTGCAAGTCGATATACGAGACACGCTTCAGCATGACGGCATACGCGATGGTGCGCAAGTCTCACCTCCCTTGCGACTCTGCCGATGCACAGGATTGGGTAGCATCAAGAGTGCTGCGATTGATAAGCGGTACAGATCCACAATTCAAGACTGCCATTGGAGCAATTGCTTACGAGGTAGTGCCAAGCGGATACGCAACCGAAGCCAGGTATTTGCCAGTGAATTACGAATGGGCTGCCGTTGCGATTGATGTGGACATCAATGTAAGCACCTCATCTGAGGACGGCTGTTATGACACTTGCGCAACCGGTGACATCCCACTGCCTGACTTCGAGCCATGTGAGCCTTGCCTCACCTCGGTGGCTGTGGATGGAGTGACCATCACCGGCAACGGCACACCATCCGATCCGTTGGTTGCAATCGGCGGAGGCGGTGGCACGCCATTGCGCACACAGGAAGAAGGGGCTGATGTTAGCACCAACACCACAACATTGAACTTCACCGGCGCAGGCGTGACAGCATCGCTGACTTCGCCTGGAGTTGTTGAGGTCAATGTGCCTGGCGGTGGAGGTGGTTCTCAGGACTTGCAAGATGTAACAGACATCGGCAACAGCACAACCAATGACATTGACTTCATCGCCAACGCTGGGCTTGCATTCGATAACGGCGCACGCTTTCGCAAAGGTACAACCGATGCAGGGCTTGGAGGCGCAAAGGGCACAGCGCAACTTTGCTCGATTAGTTACGAGCTGAAATGGGAGGCAGGGCGATTGTATTACATGGAGCAAGATGGCTTCACCATTCGCGATGTAACGCACAATTTTACTTTCGTACCACAGCCAACAGATGACAGCACGAAGGGCTTTGTTGTAGGCTCGCGATGGTCGCTCGATGATGGCACGGTCTACCTTTGCAGCGATGCCACAATTGGCGCGGCTGTGTGGACTGTGGTAAGCGTTGGAGGCGTTACAGCAGTAACGGCAACCTCGCCAATATTCTCAAGCGGTGGGGCAACGCCTGACATAAGCATACAGCCAGCCAACTTGTTCGATGATGGCTACTTGACTTCTGCGGACTTTACGAGCTTCGCAGCCAAGTTTGATACGCCAACAGGCACGGCTTCGGATTATCTTGATGGTACTGGAACGCCAACGCCGTTTCCGACAATCCCTGTGCTGCCTCCCACCATTGTCGAAGATGTAACGGCAACAGCCCCGATAAGTTCAAGCGGTGGCACTACGCCCGACATTAGCATAACGCAAGCGGATAGCACAACGGATGGCTACCTTAGCTCTGCCGATTGGAATACTTTCGACGGCAAGTTCGACCAGCCAACAGGCACAAGCGCTGACTATCTCGATGGCACAGGAACGCCAACGCCGTTTCCAGCTTTGGGTATGCAAGGCGGTCAGGCAACTGGAACCGATACCTATGCCGTAAGCATTTCGGGCGTTACGGGTTACAACCTCAACGATGCCTACGCGATAGGATTCACCAACGCGAACACAGGCGCATCCACGCTAAACATCAACGGGCTTGGAGCTGTTAACATCGCAAAGAATAACACCGTGCCGATTATCGGCGGCGACATTGCAGCAAACCAGCAATTCGTTGCAATCTATGACGGCACGAACTTTCAGATACTTGGCGTTGCACCGAATCAAATGTTCGCATACATCACAAATGCGGACAGCGTAACGATTAACCGAGGGCAGCCAGTCTATGCCTTTGGAGCAACTGGTGACCGCATGACGGTGAAGCTCGCGAATAACACTACTGAGGCAACCAGCTCGAAAACGGTGGGACTTGTATTCAGTAGTTCGATTGGGCCAAATCAAAAGGGCTACATCATAACGCAGGGCGTGGTCGATGGCATCAACACTGGGATGTTTACCGCAGGCGATACGCTTTATGTAGGCAATACCGCAGGCTCACTCACCAACACGCTGCCGTTAGCGCCAAACCACTTGACACGCATCGGAATTGTTGAGCGTGCGAATGCTGGCAACGGGCAAATTTACGTCTTTGTACAAAACGGCTTCCAGCTTGACGAGCTTTCAGATGTGGACATCACAACAGTTACGCCCGTTAATAATGATTTTTTGGTTTACACTACGGGAGTTAACAACCTTTGGAAGAACCAAAGCCTCGGCACAATCTTAGGTGGCACGACATCGCAATACGTGCGCGGCGATGGTTCACTTGCCACCTTCCCGACCATACCAAGCGGCACGGTTACATCGGTAGGCTTGACAATGCCTGCGGCGTTTACAGTAAGCAATAGCCCGGTAACAGGCTCGGGCACGTTAGCGGTTACAGGAGCAGGCACAACGGCTCAGTATATCCGAGGGGATGGCACACTTGCAACATTGCCGGCTGGAGTAACGGTATGGAAAAGCGGAACAGATAGCGCATTGATTACAGGCACAACAGCGATTACGGTGGCATATACTCAACTTATTTCTGCAAATACATTTGTGGCTGGAGACATTGTTCGATTTAGTTTTCGTTCTCGCAAAAGTAGTGGGGGCGCAAACCAAACGCAACGAATCTATGTTAACACATCGGCAAACCTATCAGGAACTCCGATATTGCTGGGTAGCTTTAACGTAAACAGCGCGAACTTTCTGATGCAAAACCAATTTGAGCGCATCATTGTAATTAAAAATGCAGTAAACAATACCGAGTTTACCAATGCGCAGAGCATATCTGTACCTGATGATTTTGGAATTAATAGCACATCGACTGCCGTTATTGACTGGACTCAGAATCAGTATTTTGTTTTTACGGTATCATCAAGCTCGGCAGCCGACAATCAGTATGGCTCATACTACTTAATCGAAAAATTGTAAGATGGACAATATAACTATAAACCCGAACGAGGTGCAATTTACCTCAACCATTACAGGCAATGTGACAAACGGCAGACTATACGAGCCTAAATGGGACATCGGCGATGAACAAGCTGTTCATATTTACACCGATGCCGGAATCTATTACATTAACGTCAATCAGCATACAATCAATGGGGCAACTTATACAAGTTCGATTGATTTAATTACCTATCTAAATTCTTTGTAACTTTGTAAAAATTCTTATACTATGGCAGGCGTAAAAGTTACCGACCTAACATCTACCAGCACGGCAGCTGCAACAGATGTGTTCTACATTGTTGATACTGGCGCAAATCAATCGAAGCAAATTGAAGTGCAGAACATTTATTCAGGTTTGCCGCAGTTTGAGAGTGGCACGTTTACGCCTGTAATATCTGATGAAGTGGATTGCAATGTATCGGTATTGCGCGGTATTTACAGCCGTGTTAATGATGTTGTTACAATGAGCCTTTATTTGTCCATTGCTTTGGATGTTGTCGAAGGGACAGGCACATTTAATGTTGATTTACCTGTTGCATCTACATTCGCAAATGCAAGGGATTGCTATGGCACAGCTAATTTAATGACTAATCCAATTGAGCGATTAAGAATTTATATTATTAGTGCCGATACAGTAAACAGTAAATGCTCTATAAGCGTTACTGGCAATACAGGTATAAGCACCGTTAACGATTTCGTTGCGACAATTCAATATCTTGTCCTCTAATGCGCAGCACCTCAATTCTCGGGCTTAATCTGATTAAGAAGTACGAGGGATTGAGGCTCTCGAGCTACCTATGTGCGGCATCAGTGCCGACCATAGGCTACGGCTCGACCCGATACCCGAACGGCAAAAAAGTTTTATTAGGCGAAAAGCTCACAGGCGAAAAGGAAGCAACGCAATTGCTACTTGCAACGCTTTCGCCGTTCGAGGATGCAGTCAATAAGCACCTACCTAACCTCAACCAATGCCAGTTCGATGCGCTTGTCTGCTTCGCCTATAACGTAGGCACTGGCGCGTTGGTTAAATCTACGCTGCTTAAAAAGGCAAAGGTGAACTCAGCCGACCCGAGCATCGTCGATGAGTTCCTAAAATGGAACAAGGTAAGCGGCAAAGTGCTTGCAGGGCTTACCAATCGCCGCCGCGAAGAGGCTAACCTCTATTTCTCACTTTGTAATTTTTAGCCCTACGTTGCCCAAACGTGGGTAAGGTTTTGGCGTATATTCACATATGAGCAAAAGACCTACCAAACCAAGGCGAATACTCGATGTGATTGTGAAGCATTGGCGCAGCACCATCGGCTCGCTGATGATTTTGGTATCTATATTTTTGCTCATATTCAAAGTGATAACAGCCGAGACATTAACAGCCATAATTGCAGCACTAATAGCCGCAGGATATATCCCAAAAGCCAAGAGCGATGCAGCAGATTCGTAGAGATACAGTAAAAATTGCGAGGCATAATAAGATAAACCTCGACACCATAAGCTGGGAGGCGGCTCATGCCGATACCTCTTTTGCGCAAACCAACCGCGAGAGCTTTCAGGCTGTGATTGCCACGCCACCAAAGCCTAAAGTACTCACAGCATTCGACACAATTCAGCCTTGTGATGTATCTTTGTACCCGGCAGCTACGTATTACATCCCCAAAAGTCAGCTTGTAAGAAATGAGCCGCAAACTGAATCGCCTATGAGTTACGATATACTCGCCAATGGAATTGTACTAACATTCACAATGCTATTGAGTGTTAAATATGCGCTCGGTTGTGTGCCTGCTTGGAGTGCATTGATACAAGATTTGCGCAAAGTTTAGTACCTTTGCCTTATGGCATCGCTGCACATCCTTGAGTCATCCATTGACCTCTTCTATGTGATCACCGACAAGGATGGCAACATTGTCACCTCCAATGATTTGTTCAGGGAGTACAGCAGCCACATCAAGCCCGGCAACATACTCGACATTGCTGCCCAAGATAGTGACCGGGATGAGCTGATTAATGCCATTAAAAAGGCCCAAAGCAAGTCACCCGATCCAGTGCGGACCTATGCCAAGACTAAGCAGAAGATGGCATCTGAGCGGTATAACATGTGGAACGTGTACGCCATTGTTGACATGCTGCACTTCATCGGCATTCAGCTTGTCGATGTTACTTCCATCAGCAGCCATGAATATGAACGGCAGAAGATACTGCTCGAAGAGTTCCGCTTCACCTTATCGCATGAGCTGCGCCAGCCATTGACATCCATCGGTGGCTTGGTCAAGATGATAAATGAGCACACCTGGGCAACCGATCAGGAACGCGAAGGCCTGATGAAGATGCTCGAGGATAGTGTTGACAAGCTTGATGCAGTCATCAGATTGTTAGTTAAGAAAGCAACGCGGCAGATATGAGCAACCTACCGAGCACCGATTGTGAATGCGATGAGCGACTTGTGAAGGTGCTAACGGTGTATATCACCGAGCGGTCCATGCCAATAAAGGTGGCAGCAGATATACTGCTCAATGAGCTGCGAGATAAGAGCACATACATAAAGAGACTTAATGAACTAATCCAATGCAGCAGAGCAACATCACCGTACTAACCTTAACAATACTTTGCTGCATCCTTATGCTGATGCTAATAAAGACATGCGGATCATTGGCAACGATTGAGGGTGAGCTGGCATATGCAGACTCATTGAATTCTGAGTTTACCTCGCGCATAAAGGATGACAGCAGCACCATCCACAGCCAAGCAGTTCAACTTGTCTCAGCAGGCACCAAGCTCAAGGCGTTGGAGCTGCGCGAGCCGGAGGTGCTGGTTCGCTACAAGACTAAGACAGTAATCAAGACCGAGGTCGAACTTGGCGAGACCGTGTACATCGACAGCTTTCCGCACTTGCGCCTGCCGCGCACCTTCCATCGACCGGGCAAGTGGCTTGAGATAGGTGGGCAGATAAGCCGTGCAGGGAGGCTCCAGATTGATTCAATTATAATTCCGGTATCTTATACCGTTGCAATTGGAGATACGCTGCGTAAAGGCTTCTTATGGCGTAAGCGTGATAAGGTGGTTCGCCTTGGTATCGACAATCCATACGTGCATGTCACAGGCATGAACAATGTGATCGTGGCAGATCGGCCAAAAAAGTGGTATGAAACTCAGCTTGCCGGGGCCGTGTTCGGTGGCCTTATCGGCTTCGGTTTAGGCAGTGCGCAAAATTAGGCGTGTTGATTTTCAGAAGTTTGTAAATTATTTTTGAAAAGGTATTGCTTTAATCAAAAATGTTCGTACATTTGCGTCATACAAAAACACATACACATGAACACACCTCAACTATCAACAGCAACAACCTTCAAGAATTGGAAAGGCACTGAGTTCTTTCACTACAACCACCTCACCGGAACACTGGTCATGATTGTCAACGATGGATGCATCAAAGGAATGTACACACGTTGCGACAGCCAAGCCGCAAACATCGCTCGCCAGTATCATCGCTGCATGGAGTACGGCACACCGCCTGAGAAGCGCATCTATGATCCTTGCACGATGGAAGAATTCCACAATCAATTCAGTCTTGTCACTGAGAACTTACACGATCAATCTATTCAAGCACTTTCAACAACAATTTAACCCTTTAATCAATTCAAGCTTATGAAAGCACCAGTAAATTCCGGCAACGGCGGATCACGCCAAATCGCTCCCGAAGGGGCACACGTAGCACGATGCTACCAAATCATTGACAAAGGCACCACATTCGATGAGAAGTGGGGCAACAAGAAGCGCAAGGTTCAATTCCTATTCGAGCTGCCGCTTGAGACAGCAATCTTCAGCGAGGACAAAGGAGAGCAGCCGTTCTATGTGAAGACAATATTTAACCTCAGCATGGGCGAAAAGGCATCGCTTCGCAAGTTCGTGGAGTCATGGGTGGGCAAGAAGATGACCGATGCGCAAGCAGCAGACTTCGACATCATCAAGCTTCTCGGACATCCAGGTATGGTCAACATCGCACACAACGGCAAGGACGATCGCACATATGCCAACATAATGAGCATCTCTCCGCTACCCAAAGGCATGGCGTGCCCTCCAGCAATCAACGAGCTGATTGCATATGACACTACCGAGCACAACGATGCAGTGTTCAACAAGCTGCCTGAGTTCCTTCAGGAAGATATCCGCAAATCTGATGAGTGGATTGCACGCACAAGTGCGAAGGCAGCCGTGCCTGCGCCAACATGGCAAGCGACAACAACTTCGGCAGATGAGCCCGATCTTGACAGCTTATTCGCAAACGATTCAACAGGATCGCCATTCTAAAACAACAAAGCCCGAGGATACATGAAAACCTCGGGCTTATACTCATCAAACATATGAACAGCATCGCAAAGATAACAATTCCAATCGAGAAATTGTATCAGACAATAAATTCTGCTGAGGTCCTGTCAGCCCAGCAAACCATCCACAACGCAAGCGCAATCACCAACTCTGCGGAATACAGCGCAGCAGCAAGCGCAATCGCTCAGGTCAACCAAGCCGTGAAGGCCATCGAGAACGCTCGCAAGACCGTCACCACGCCGCTCGATTCATACAAGAAGGAGCTCATGCGCATCGAGTCAGATGCCACTGCTCCGCTGGTGCAGTTCATCGCAGACACCAAAGCTGCCATGCTTAGGTATAGCGAAGAGGCAGAGCGCAAGCTCATAGCAGAGCAAGCACAAGCACCAACCCTTCAGGACCTGGTCGATGTCACCATCAAGCAAGAGCACATCAAAGGCATCCGCACGATTCGCCGTGCGCAGATCAACGGCGAGGTGGACTGGCTCAAGGTGCTCAGTGTGCTGTTCGGCTCAGGGCTGTATCGCCCCGAGGACTTCACGCGCAACCTGCTCAAAGCAATGGAAATCTGCAAGGTGGACAGCATTGCCGGAATCGAGATTTTTGAAGAGAAAATTCAAACTATAACACGATGAAAAACAAAAACGCAAAGCAGGTCCGCGCTATTCTTGAGCGCGTGCCTGCAACTCGCAAGAATGACTTGAGGCTTATTGCCTACGTTTGGGCTGAGGTAATCGGCTATGACAAGCTAAATGACACCACCGCCAAGCAACTGCTTGACCTGATGAGCGAGGGTACACTGCCCAAGCCTGAGTGCATCCGCATCGCACGCCAAAGGATTCAACGCCACAACCC
>Ga0315909_10001585_pt1 | contig 30634 bp, 30 predicted proteins | sample LakEriMetagenome_11_FD_203527 | JGI IMG/M metagenome (GOLD analysis project Ga0315909, IMG submission 203527) | Freshwater fungal communities from buoy surface, Lake Erie, Ohio, United States - Buoy 2 MA125 | ecosystem: Environmental > Aquatic > Freshwater > Lake | place: USA: Lake Erie, Ohio... | reverse complement strand
CGTGGCCTGCGTCGGAAGTGACCGTCGGTTCATCGGCATTGAGCGCGACCCCGCGCACTACGCGACCGCCGTGGAACGCATCAAGCGCGAACTCTCCCAGGGCGACCTCTTCCATTCTCAGCATAACACCAAGGATCAGCCGCCCAAAAGGTCGGCTGCATCCGACTGTTCGGATTCCATGCTTGACGACCGTGCTTAAAATCTCAGGGGGGAAAGAACGACATGGGCAAGAAAAACCAATCGACCAAACGGCCAAGGGGAAGACCATCGAAATTCACTCAGGAAATCGCGGAAGAAATCTGCGAGCGACTTTCGAGGGGTGAACCTCTGGCTGTGATTTGCCGGGATGTGAAGATGCCCGATCCTTCAGTGGTGTGGGATTGGACTAAGCGAGACGAGGCATTTTCCCAAGCCATCGCACGCGCCCGAGTGGCAGGATTTGATGCCATTGCTGACGACTGCATGGCGATTGCCGACGACAGGACCGACGATCCAGCATCGAGACGGGTTAGGGTCGAAACCCGATTGAAGCTCCTCGCCAAATGGGACCCAAAACGATACGGCGACAAGCTCGACCTGAAACACTCCGGGAGCGTGGATCTTGAAATCACGATCGGAGGGGACAAATCGGCATGAGCATCAGGATCAACATCGTTCCCCGTCCGCAGTTCCGCGAGTTCATTGCCACGGCAAAACGATGGTGCTGCCTGATCGTTCATCGCCGTGGAGGCAAAACGTTCTCAAGCCTCCAAAAGCTGCTGGTCCGCGCGATGACCCACAAGCGCCCCGGCCCGCCGTGCCGTTACGCCTACATTGCCCCGACACGCGAGCAGGCGAAAGATATTGCATGGGCCTACCTCAAGCGATTTGTCTGGCAGATTCCGGGGATCGACATCAACGAATCCGAGTTGAAAATCACCTTTGCCGATGGGGTGACAATCCGACTTTACTCCGGGGAAAATTACGAGCGGATGCGCGGTCTCTACTTTGACGGGGTGGTCATTGACGAACCGGAAGACATGGACCCGATGGCGTGGCCTGAAGTCATCCGTCCCTGCCTGTCCGATTACCAAGGCTGGGCAATCTGGATCGGCACCATCAAGGGGCGCAAAGGCCAGTGGAAGCGATACACCGACGCGCTGAAAGATCCAAGCTGGTTCGCGCTTCTGCTTCGGGCGTCCGAGTCAGGAATTATCCCGGCATCGGAGCTTGAGGACATCAAGCGGACTACTCCACCGGACATCTACGAACAGGAATTCGAGTGTAATCCGAACGTCGGCCGCCCCGGAGCGATCTACGCGAAAGAGGTTGCCGAGGCTGAGGCGCAAGGGCGGATTCGGGAGTTTCAGCCGGACAAGGGGGCGCTTATCCACACGACATGGGATCTTGGCTCGCCGGAGAATACCAGCGTCGTCTATTTCCAGCGTGTTGGGCCGTTCCTCTTCATCATCGACCACGACAAGGGGCTTCGGCTTACCACGGGCGAGCGGGTTGCTCACATGCTGGCAAAGGGCTACGCCTACGGCTGCCACTGCCTGCCGCACGATGGAGCGAGCAAGCGGCCTGGTGGGCTGTCATTCGTCGAGGAACTGGCAGCGGCAGGGCTGCAAAACGTCTGCGTCATTCCGCGAACCGATGACCCCGAGCGCCGAATCAATCGCATGTGGGAAATGTTCCCGAACATCTATTTCCGGGAGTCCACGACGGCGCAACTGATAGAATCGCTCGACGCCTATCACCGCAAGACGGAGACGAAAACCGCTAGCATCCGCAGCGAAATCGTTGGTGATTGGGCATCCCACGACGCCGACGCCTTCGGCTACATCGCGGAAGCGGAGATGGCCGGGATCATCACCGAGAACCTGCCGAGGCTGTCAGCAGGCAAGCAGGCCGCCCGCGTGACCGTCTCGAAGGGAGTCCGGCAGATTGCCGACGATTTCGAGGATGATGCTCCGCGAGTCTCGCGGGGCGGGGCTATCAACTTCCGGAAGATCCGTGTCACCCGCTGAACAAGCCGCCGCCGTCTATTCCCGCGAGCCGTGCGCCCGGACGTTCCGCGAGGATCTGGAAGCCCACCTGCTTCACGGGATCGTGATCGCCACGCCAACGGCCTTCATCCTCGCCCGATACGTCTGCCGGGACTGGCCGGCCGCCGCCATCGTGAACCCATGGGAGAACGATTTGACATGCTCCCCGAGGGACTGCCTCCACGTTTACCTCGCCGCGGGGCGCACGTCAGAGTTCTGGACATTCCCGCATCAACCTGTTACGTGGGTTTCGTTTGAGCGACGCAACATCTTGCGTTTCCACCGTTACGACACCCTCAAAGGCCATGCACTCGGACCACTCCGGACCCCACTTTTCGCCCGATCTGATCGGCCCTGACGGCAGGCTTTGCCGACTCCACAAGGGCGGCGATCCTCCGAAACCGATCCCCCCTCCGCCTCCGGTGCGCGAGTCCAACCAAATGACCGCAGCCGAGAGCGCCAGCACGCGGAAAGACGCGCTCCAACGCGCCGGGTATGCGTCCACCGTCAAGCCGAAGAGCCTTCTCGGATCGGCCGACGAACCCGGCAAGAAGTCCCTTCTTGGATAACCCCAAACCACCAAAGCCATGAACCGAGTCACAGCCATTGAAGACCAATCGCCCGATGAAACCGGGTTCAACGTCATATCGTCGGACGGAGTGGAGCCAATTGCCGAGGGCGATTACACCGAATACGAAGTGGCGGCCAATGTGGAGAGACGCTTCAAATCCCTCCGCGAAGCCGCGCAAAACGTGATCGACGCACGCGGCAAGCGCGAGAAGGCGGCGGCGATTGCCGACCTGCAAAACTGGATGCTCAACACCGCGCCAGCCGAGTAATGCCAGCCGACATCGAACAGCTTTGCCAGCGCCATGAGGCGTTGAAGTCCGACCGCTCCACCTGGGACTCGTGGTGCCAGGAGCTTGGCAACGTGGTTTCGCCACGAAAGGCCGAGATCACCACGAAGAACACCACCCCGAGCGGCGACAAGGAAAGCAGGCTCTACAACACCACGGCGGTTCAGTGCAACATGACGCTGGCGCATGGCCAGATGTCCTACGCGATGCCGTTCTCTGAACGATGGTTCACCGCCGAGCCGCCCGCCGACATGGCCGGTGATGACGCTTTCCGCTGGTATGCGAAGTGTGCCGAAATCATGGCTGCTGGTCTGGCGACGTCGAACTTCTACACCGAGGCGCACGAGGCTTGCCTTGATCGCGGAGCATTCGGCACCGGCCTGATCTATGTCGAGGAGTCCATCACATCGGCATCCGGCCTGATCTTCGATGCCGTTCCCTGCGGAACCTACTCACTGGCGGAGAACTCCGAAAAGCTGGTGGATACCACGTTCCGCGAGAGGAACATGACCGCCGTTCAACTCGCGCAAGAGTTCGGCGAAGCCAAGCTGCCGAAGAAGATCGCCGACGCGCTGGCCGATCCGAAGCGCCGGAACTCTGAAAAGTTCCTCGTGGTTCACGCCGTGTATCCCCGCGAGGACCGCGACACGCTGAAGCTCGATGCGCTCAACATGGGCGTGGCTTCGTGCTGGTTCGTGCCGGGCGAAAAGCACCTGCTGCGGGAGGGCGGATACGAAACGAATCCCTACCTCGCGAGCCGATACCTCAAGTGGGGATCGGAGGTTTACGGATGGTGCCCAGGCTGGCAGGCGCTCCCGGCGGCAAAGCAACTGAACATGCTGGAACGCCTCATGGACGGCATGGCCGAAGTCGCGCTTTATCCCCGCATGCTGATCCCTTCGACGCTTGAGGGTGTCGTGGGCATGGGTGCCGGTGAAGTCACGATTTACAACCCGTTCCAGAACGCGAAGCCTGAGACATGGGGAGTCAACACCAGCGATTTCCGGGCCGGGATCGAACGCCTCCAACGCCGCGAGCAGGAAATCAAGGATGCCTACCATTACGACCTGTTCCGGATGTTCTCGCAACTGGACAAGCAGATGACTGCCCGCGAGGTGGCAGAGCGAGCAACGGAAAAGCTCGTGCTGTTCTCGCCGACGTTCGTCCGCATGCAGGAAGAATGGCTAAATCCGCTGCTTCAGCGGGTGTTCCGGATCTACATGAAGCAGATGCGCTTCCCGCCGCCGCCGCCTTCGGTGATTGCGCAGGACGGCGAGGGCTTCCATGTTCGCCCGCCGCGCATCCTGTTCACTTCGCGGGTTGCGTTGGCGATCCGCTCGCTCCAATCGGCCGGCTTCATGTCGCTTCTGGAATCGCTCCAGCCGATGCTTGCGATCGATCCAAGCGTGCGCCACGTGGTGAAGATCCAAGCCGCGGCGAAGGGTCTTGGCCGCAACTTCGGAGTGCCGGAAGAATGGATGGCCAGCGAGGCGGAATACAACGGCGCGATCCAAGCCGAACAGGAAGCCATGATGCAGCAGCAGCAAATGGCCATGGCGGCGCAGGGGATGACCGCCGCGTCAAAGCTCAAGCCCGAACAAATCAACGCCGTGGCGTCCGCGCTCGGAGGTAAGGCCGCATGAGAAGCACCGCGATTTCACTGACCGATGACGAGGGCGACGATGATCTTCAACGATCATTGAAGCGCCAGGCGCGGAAGGAATGCCGCGCGTTCGCCCGCCTGTTCAAAACCGAGGACGGCAAACTTTTGCTCGAAACCCTGAAACGTGACATCGGCTGGGATCAGGCCGGTCCGGTCGATCAGGACAAGGAACACCCGATTCACCACTGGCTCGGACAGCGGTCGGTGATCTGGGGTATCCAGCACAAGATTTCGATGGGGGAACGCCTCATCGGAGAACCCGAAACCAACAACGATTGACGACATGAGCACCGAACAGACACAGGAACCCTACATGATCGACAGCGCCGGGAGGCTCTTCCGCAAGGGAGAGGAAATCGGCAAACTCGAAGGCGACAAGCTCACCCTGAAACCGGAGGCCAAGAACTATCAGGCGAGCGTGACGCGCTGGCTTCGCGAGAAGGCAGACGAGGAGGAAGCCAAGGCCAATGATCCGCAGCCCGAAGCCGCGCCGGTCAAGAAGCTCACCCCAGCCGAACAGGAGGAGGCCGACAACAAAGGGATCGCGAAGGAAGCCCAGGCCGAAGCCGCAAAGGCTCGCGCCGACTGGAACGACGATCTTGCGTTCGCCAAAAAGAACAGCATCGAGGAACCGCCGAAGAAGAACCCGCAATTCGGCGACAAGACCCCGGCATACGTCGAATGGCTCCGCAAGCACCGCCCGGACAAGTTCAACGCGCGGTTCGGCGTGAAGGGCAAGGGCAAGGTGCCGGTGATCGTCACCAACCCCGAAACCGGGATCGACGAAGTGACCGGATACCGCGACGCCGACATGGCCACGCGCAAAACCCACCTCACGGAGAAGGTCGAGACGAATCGCGATCTCGGCTCCGACATGGACTGGAACGCCTAACCCCTGACGCATGAAACCATTCACATTCCGATACAATGAAGAGGGCGGCCAAGGTGAAGGCGGTAGCGGCGGAGGTTCTGCAAGCAACGCTGGGCAGGGCGGCCAGAGCCTGCTTGGCCAAGGTTCGCAAGGACAGGCACCGGCGCAAGGCGGTCAAACGCCAGGCTCGCAAGGCCAAGGAAATGCGGGAACAGGGGCGTTTGACTTCCGATCCCTGATCGGCGACGACGGCAAGTTCGTTCCCGGCTACGTCGAGAAGCTTCCCGACAACCTCAAGGAGCATGGTCAGCACTTCGCGAAATACTCCGATCCGTTGCAGGCTCTCCAGCACACGCTGAACCTTCAGCAGTTGCTCGGGAAAAAGGCCGATGCGGTCGTGATCCCCGGCGCTGACGCTCCACCTGAAGCATGGGCACCGGTGCTGAAACGCCTCGGCGTGCCTGACTCCCCGGACGGCTACGGCCTGAAAGTCCCCGAAAAGCTCCCCGATGGCGTGAAGGTGGACGAAGCCGAGTTGAAGGAGTTCGCCACGTTCGCGCATGGCATCGGCCTTACGCCTCAGCAGGTCGCCAAGCTCCAAGAGTTCGATCTGGCGCGGGCTACGAAGTCCGTCGCTGGATCAGCCGAGCAAGCCGCCGCGCTCGAAGCTCAGGAGTTCGCAAAGCAAAAGGATCTTCTCACCAAGGAATGGGGGAACGGCCCCGAAGCGGTGAAGAAGCAGGCCCTCGCCGAACGTGCCGCGCTGACCTTTGGATTCACCCCGGAGGAAGTGAAAAGCGATCCGCTGTTCCGCAATGCCAGATTCGTGATGACTCTCGCCCGTGCCGGTGCCGCGATGTCGGAAGACTCGCTGGCCAAGGGATCGGACCTGAACAGCGCTGGCGGCCTTCGCGCCAAGGCTCAGGATGTCATCAGTAACCCGAACAACCCCCTCTACAAGAAGTATTGGGACGGTGATGAGGATGTGAACAACCAGGTGCGCAACTGGATGCGTGCCGGGTGAAAGAGCTTCCGGCCCTCGCGTCTCGGGACAGTCGCAAAGGCCACTCGTGACAAGCGCCCGCCTCCCTTCTGGCTGGTTGTGGGGGCGGGCGCTTCTATTTTGATTTGACGTGTTCCCCTCCCCCGTGGTATCGCTCGCCCCGTCCACGGACCACTTGAGCGAGGCCGCCCACCAGAGGCGATCACCGCACAGCCAAGCCCGGAAGCCTTAAACCGCTCTCCGGGCTCTCGTTTTGAGGCCCATCCAAGGGGAGTGAATCCACCACAATTCACCACTCAAAACCGTGCCTGATCTAACCATCGACCAATTCTATACCGACCAATTCGATGCCAACTGGCAGCACTTGGTTCAGCAAAACGAAGGCCGCGTGCATTCCCTCGTTCGTCAGGAAACCGTGAAGGGCAAGCGCAAGCTCCTGAACTTCATCGGCAAGTCCAAAGCCCGCCTGATCACCACCCGGTCAGGGAAAACCATCCCGTCGAATACTCCCTTCGCCAAGCGCAAGCTCTCGCTCCGCGCCTACGATGAGGTTTACCACGAAGACGAATGGGATGCCGAACTCCTCGGCGATGTCACTTCCCCGCGCTCTGCGGTCGTGATCTCCCACGCCTCGGCGTTCCAACGCGCCTACGACGAAGCCGTCATCGAGGCCGCCACCGGAACCGCCTACATCGGCGAGGACGGCGACGAAGCCGTTGACCTTCCGAACGGCCAGAAGGTGCCCGTGAACTACATTCACGGCGGAACCGGATCGAACTCCGGTCTCACCCTCGCCAAGATCATCAAGGCGAAGTCCATCCTCGGGAAGAACGAGGCCGCCGGTCAAAACAAGACCGGAGTCATGGGGGATCAACTGATCTTCCTCGTCACCCAGCAGCAGCTCGATGACCTGCTCGTCAACGTCGATCAAGTGTCGAACAGCCGCTATGCGGACGTGAAGGCGCTGGTGAACGGCGAGGTCAACCAGTTCATGGGCTTCACCTTCATCCGCACGCAGTTGCTCGAACTGAATTCGTCAACCGACGTTCGGACCTGCATCGCGTTCGTTTCGTCCGGCGTGGCGTTCTCCAAGAACGGCATGAGCACGAAGATCACCGTCCGGGATGACCTCAACGAAACTCTCCAAATCCGCACCAAGGGACGCCACGGCGCAACCCGGACGGAAGAGGAGAAAGTCGTTGCGGTTTACTGCGACGAAAGTCCGTAAGCCCCCATCGGCCGGGTTGGCACACTGTCAGCCCGGCCGGTCATCCCCAACCAAAGAAAGAACCAATCACCATGGCCACACTCTACACCGACCGCTCTGCCACCCAACTGCCCGCCGCTGGCGCGGATACCTGGAGCCGAGAGCCCGGAATCGAAGCCACCGGCAACGTCCTCTACATGGAAGCGATCTACACGCTCACCAGTGGCACGGACGAAGCCAGCGGCGACGTTATCCGCATTGCCAAACTCCCAGCGAACGCCCGTTTGCTCCCGGAGCTTTGCAAGATCGTCCGGAACGATCCCGGTTCCGCGTTCAACATCGCAACCATCGGCGACGAACCGGTTGTGTCCGGCGCGTTCACCGGAGACGCTGACCGTTACTCAACGGCCATCGACATCAGCGCCGCCGGAACATCCGACTTCGCCTATGCCGCGCAACCGGCTGGCCTTGCCGGATACACGCTCCCCGCGGATGCGTGGATCACCGCCACGCTTGGAACCATCACCTCTCCGACTGCCGGGCAGGTGATCAAGTTCCTGCTCGCCTACGTCGCCGCCGTCTGATCACCCGTCAATCGGTTGTAACCCGCGAGGGGGATCGGGTTTTGTGTCCCCGGTCCCCCTCCACTTTTTCAAGCTGCCATGCCATCCGAAACCGACATCGCGAATCTCGCCCTCCAACACCTCGGGGAATCACGAATCAACTCCATCGAGGACACCGGCGACAAGGTATCCCGGACATGCCGCGTGAACTTCGCCCAAGCGAGGGATGAGGCATTGCAATGCGCCCGGTGGGGATGCGCGAAAACACAAGCCGCGCTTTCGAAGCTGGCAACCGCTCCGCTCTACAAGTGGCGGGCAGCCTACCAGTTGCCGGCCGACTTCATCCGCCTGATCGAAATCGAAGGTGAGGACGCCTGGACGCCGAAGGAATACTTCGACCGGCAGGGCAACAAGCTGCTGATCGGCCGTGGATGCGATGAGGACGAAGACATGCCGGATTCGATCAACATCGAATACATCCGCCGGGAAGAGGACACCACGATTTATGACCCGCTGCTTGTCGAATGCATGGCCATGCTGCTGGCCATGAAGTGCGCGAGGGCGCTGACCGGCAGCGACTCGAAACAGGCGGAACTTCGCCGGGAGTTCGAACAGGTGGTTCTTCCGCGAGCCATGACCCTGAACGCGCAGCCGATCAACTCCGGGGCGAATCATCCCGTCCGGCAAATCATCGCCAAGTCCTTCATGCAACGCGCCCGCCGAACCGGCACTTTCCGATAACCGTCACCCCAACCAGAAAGCACCAACATGACCACGCTCACCACCGCCGCCGCAACATCCGCAGGAACCCGCTGGGAAGGAGGCCACGGAACCGCATTCGCTCAAGGAACCTTCGGGTCGGGAACGCTCACCATTCAGGCCAGCTTCGACGACTCGACATGGATCACGATCACCGGAGTAACCGGAGCCGCCGTGTCCCTCACCGCAAACGGCATGTTCCCGTTCCGGCTTCCCGCCTGTCAGGTGCGCGGAGTTCTGAGCGGAAGCACCGGAGCAACCGTCAATTTCGACCTTCTGCATTCCTGATCGCCCCATGATCACCAGCCTGATCCCATCATTCAACGCGGGCGAACTCTCGCCGCTGATCCATCTTCGTTCCGACCTTGAGAAATACCGGAACGGATGCAGGACGCTACAAAACATGCTGATCACGCCCTATGGTGGAGTCAGGCGCAGGCCGGGGCTATCCTACACCGCAACGGCACCGGGGATCTCCCGGCTTTTCCGTTTTCAGGCGACGATTGCCAAGGGATTCATTCTGGAGATGAGCGCTGGCAAGCTCCGGTTCTACCTGCGGGATGGCCTGATCATGGATGGTCTCGATCCCTACGAGGTCGAGTCCCCCTATGATGAGGATGACCTTTGGCAAGTGCAGATGGCGCAAATCAACAACGTGGCATACTTCGTTCACCCGCTGTATCCGGTCCACAAGTTGAGCCGGATCGGTGATGCGAATTGGGAGTTTCTTCCGGTCGAGTTCTCATATCCCGCGATGCTGGAAGAGAACCTGCGGAAGAACCGGAAGTTCACCACGAGCGCGGCCGGGGAGGAAGGGGACACGATTGAGGTGGAATCGACATGGAGCTTCTTCTCGGCGAAACACGAGGGGGCGTATCTTCAGCTTTCCCACGAGAGGGAGGCCGATCAGTTCCAAGTTGATCTTGAGGCGACGTCGGGCAATGACGGGCTGTTTTCCGATGAACTCATTGTTCAGGGCGCGTGGAATCTCACCACCAGCGGAACATGGACGGGCACCTTTCAGCTTCAGCGCAACCTCGGCGATGGCTCCGGATGGAAAACGATCAGGACGTTCACCAGCGCGGCCGATGCGAATTACACGGCGGGCAACACCGAACCGGCTCGATGCCGGATGCGCCTCAAGTGGATTCACGGCTCGGCAGGATCATCGAGCCCGAAGGCGGTTCTTGAGGCGTCGGGATCGTTCATTCGCGGACTGGTCAAGATCGTGACCGTTGTCAGCGACACGCTTGCGCAGTGCGAGGTTGTCCAGCCGGTCGAGGAGGGGGAAACCAGCTACTGGCGCGAATCCGCCTGGAGCGACAAACGGGGATGGCCGCGCACCGTGGCCGCCCATGAACAGCGGCTTGTGTTCGGAGGCAATGAGCATCGGCCCCAAACCGTGTGGGCGTCGGCCGTCGATGATTACGAGGATTTCGAGCCCGGCGAGGAGGATTCCGATTCGTGGAGTCACACCATCGTTTCCGGCCAGCAGAATGACATTCAATGGCTGGTGTCTCACAAATCGCTGATCGTTGGCACCTCGGGAGATGAATGGGTGATTTCCGCAACGAAGGAAGAGGCGATCATCACGCCGACGAATGTCCGCGCCCGCCGCCACTCAGGCAACGGCTCCGACTTCATCAAGGCGAGGCTTCTCGATGACTCGCTTCTGTTCGTCCAGCAGGGCGGAAAGGTCGTGCGGGAAATGTCCTACGCCTTCGAGGCTGACGGGTATGTCACCACGGATCTGACCTTGCTTGCGGAACACATCACCGGCGATGGCATCATTGACATGGCCTGGCAGGCGCAGCCGGAGAGCATCCTCTGGTGCGTGACCCGCGGCGGGGATCTCATCGCGCTGACCTACGAGAAATCGCAGAACGTCGTCGGGTGGCACCGGCACACCACCGGAACCGCATCGGATGGATTCGAGAGCGTGGCGGTGAAATCGGTTGAGGGGGAATCGGATCAAGTCTGGGTGGTCGTTCGCAGGACGATTGACGGCACAGTTCGCCGCTACGTCGAGCGGTTCAAGCCGGACGGCTTCTTTCTGGAAGAGCCATGGAGCATGCTTTATCCGGACATCGAGGGCGTTGACCTTTGGAGCTACCATTATTCGATCTTCGGGCCGGAAGAGTTCGCGGTTTGGAACTACCCGGTTGGAGCCGATGCCGATCCGATCTCCGACGTCGGAGCGCACGCGCAAGGATTCGTGATGTCGGAGGGGCAGGTGAAGTGGTTCGAGTTTGAAACCGAAAGCTCATCGACCAGCACGCCATTTCCCGGCGAGGAGGTTTTCGGATACGATTTCACCCCATTCCCCGGATGGGATACGGATTACGACGTCGGCGAACTGGTCGTTCGCGAAGGGAAGATGTATCGATGCACGGCCTACCACAGCAAGACCGACACGGACGGGGGCGGGCTTTACAAGTATGTTCCGGGCTGGGGATCGGCATGGACCGACGTTTGGGAACTGGCCTTGGATGACGCATCGGGAGCCTATGCGCCTTCGGCCGGTTGGAGCCGGTCAACACAAACCTATGAAGTCGGCGACAGGGTGGTTTGGAACAAGGTGGTCATGGAGGCGATTCTTGAACACACCCCGGCATCCGATGGCCTGACAGCCGGAGAGGCCACGCTGATCACGCCAGCGAACGCGACCTATTGGAAGCGGGCACAGGGCACCTATGAGGAAGGCGACTTGGTTTCATCGAAAGGCGTGAACTACGTCTGTCTTGAGGATCACACCCCGACCGCGGCGACGCGCCCAGGCATCGGCGCGGATTGGGGCGACAAGTGGGAAGTGGTCCCGACCGACAACCTGATTTTCTACGTCGATTCCGGCGTTTCTCTGATCAACCCCGGCGAGATTTCGGAGATGACCGGGCTCGATCACCTTGAGGGCGAAACCGTTCAGGTGGTGGCCAACGGCGCGGTGCTGTCGCCTCGGGTGGTGTCCAGTGGCGCGATCCAGTTCGATCAGGAAGGCGATCCGACCGAGTTCACCGACGTTTGCGCCGGTCTGGCGTATGAATCGATCCTTGAGCCGATGGCGCTTGAGGTCGGCATGCAGAATGGCACGAGTGTTTCGCGCGAGAAGCGGATTCACGAACTGGTGATCTACTTCAAGGACTCCTACGGCTGCAAGGCGTCCGACCGAGTGAACGGCACGTTCGATACGCTGGCGTTTTACGATACCGGCAATGCCAATTCGCCACAGCTTTTCACCGGCCCGAAGCTTCACAAGCTCGACTCGCGCACCGATCTGGAAGCATCCTTCGTCCTGAAACAAGACCTTCCGATGCCCATGCGGGTGTTGGCCGTGGTCCCGAAATGGAACGTCTATGGTGACAACTCCTGACATCACGATCCGGCATTATCAGCCAGAGGATTACCCGCTTCTTGAAAGCTGGTGGGAAAGCCACGGCGCGGAGCCGATGCATGAGAGCATGATTCCGGTTTCAACGTGCATCGTGGAGCTTGGAGGCGAGCCCGCCGCTTCCGGCTCGGTGTTCCCGTGCAACAACAACCATGTCGCGTTCTTTCACGGCATGGTGACACGGCCGGGGCTTTCGATGCAGGACGCCCGCGAATGCCTGATGGCGCTTCAGGACGGGATTGACATCATCATGCGGTCGTCAGGGCATACGCTGCTGCTTGGCACCGTGACACAGGGCGCGATGGTCCGGGGCGCGAAGATGATGGGATTCTCCCCCGCCGGTGATCCAGTCCAAGCCGTCGCCCGCCTGGTGCGCCCGAAACCTCAAACCGAATAACCCCATGGGAGTTGAAACCTTAGCCTTCGCATCCATTGCCGCCTCTCTCGCCGGGGCTGGAATCTCCGCCTACTCGATGTATCAGCAGGGGCAGGCGCAGCAGGACATGGCGGAATACAACGCCAAGGTCGCGGAGAATCAGGCGAAGCACGAGGCCGACGTTTCGCGCGAGAACGCCACCCGTCAGCGCGAGATGAACCGGAGGCAGATTTCGGCGATCCGCGCGAGGATGGCCGGGTCCGGTGTTTCTCTTTCTCAGGGATCATCGCTTGACGTCATCGGCGCGGCGGCGTCGGAACTCGAACTTGCGACGCTCGACTTGTTCCGTGAGGGAGAGGCAAAGCAAGTGGCGTATCGCAATCAGGCCGGGATTGAACGCTGGCAGGGCGAACAGGCGGCCACTGCCGGGAAGATCGGCGCGATTGGCTCGCTCATCGGCGGCGTGGCATCCACCGGGCAAAGCCTCTACTCGATGCGTTACACCGGCACGATCTGAACTTTCAAAAAATCATGGACCCACTACCCGGAAAAGGACTCGTCAGGGCATTCAACGTCGGCGCTGAAGGAAGCATGGCAGCCGCTGGCGCTCCATGGCAGGCGCTCGGCGGTCTCGGCGAGGTGATCGCCGCCACGGGCGAAAAGGGAATCGCGCTGCTGAACAAGCACAAGGAGCTTCAGGTTCGCCGGGAAGCCGCCAACATGGAATTGGAGTTCGACCGGCTTCAGCAGGAATACGAAATGGAGGTGTTGCAGAATCCGAACATGACGCCGGAACAGGCGCTTGAGGGATGGAACAAGCGGGTGACTCCATGGCAGGCGAAGTATCAGCGGGATGGGATGTCGCCGATGGAGCAGGACTATCTCACCACGCGATCAAAAGAACTGGCGGCAAGGGGCGGATTCAACGTGCTGAAATCATCGACCATCGCCGGGATACAGAACGCGAAGCAGGCCGCAATCAATCTCATCACTCGCGGCGAACAAACCGGGAACGAGGAGATGCGCCAGAGCGGTTTCGCGCAGCTCGCGAGCATGATGCCAGAGGCCGACATCGAAGCCGAGCGCATCAAGTCGGACAGCAGGGTTGCCACGAGCAGGGTTGAATCCGAGATCGCCGCCGATCCGGTCGGCATGCGCGAAAAGCTGGCCGATCCGAATTTCGCGAAGAATCACCCTGGCGTTCATGTCGATGACATCCCCCGCTTGCAAGACGCCGCGCGAAGTGCCTCGCGACAATCCATCGGTGATTCCGTCGATTCCTTCGGGGATGACATCGCAACCGGGAAGATCAAGACCCCGGATGACATCGACCGGCTTTACGGCAACCGCGTTCCTCCGCGCATCGTGGAGAGGATGAAGGGCGAACTCGCTCAACGATTCGACGAAGGCGAGAAAGCCCGCATGATGTCGCCGGAGTATCAGGCGCAGGCGATTGGCAGGGCGTCCGCAATCATGGATGGGCTCTCCACCGCGTCGCCCGAAGACTTCGAAGAGCGATACGCGACCGCCTCTTTCCTGTTGGATTCGCTCGAAGACTCTCCCGCCAAGCGGATGCTGAAAGATCGCCTGACCACCACCAAGACCGGTCGGGAAGCCGAGATCAAAACGCACGCCGACGCCGCGATGAAGGCGCTGGAAACCTACAACAAGCGGGAACTCGAAAAGGCCGGGGTTTCCGGAACATCCGGAAGCGCCACGAGGATTCCGGGCGCTCAGGAAATCCCAACCTCACGCGCCATCGCGGACGGATTCCTTCGGGACTTGAACAAGCTGAAGGCTCTCGGGTTCTCCGATGAGCAGGCGAGCAAGATCCGTGACGCGAAAGACTCCAAGGGGGATCTCTCCGACAGCGAGGCCAAGCAGGCATTCCGCGAAATGTGGAAGAGCCGCGAGAACGCCAGCTTTGAAGCCGACCCGCTGACGATGGCGACGGCCGATGCCATCCTTGGAGGAAGCGAGAAGGTTTCCTATGTGTCGCCGGAAGCTCAGGACGCCGCGATTGCAACCCGCATGCGCGTCGAGCGCGAGGCAGGCGAGCGGCAAATCAAGCTGGCCGAATGGCTGAAGCTCAACCCGGAAGCAAAGCCCGCGGAGATCGATGAGAAGATTCTTGAGATCGGCGGCGAGTCGCTACACCGGGAGTTGAAAAGCGGGATCTATGACCGCAAGGGATCGGCCGGCACGAAGGCGGGGCCATTCATCCCCGGCGAAACCTCACTGAACCTGCCGAAGAACCTCGCACCGTATCGGTCAGACTTTGTGGAAACCGGTCTGACCTATGGCGTTGACCCCCGGCTCCTCGCCGCCATTTCGATGCACGAAACCGCCAGCGGGAAATCATCGGCATTCAAGAACAAGAACAACGCGATGGGGGTTTCCAATTCATCCGGCCCGATCGCCTTCGATGATGTCGGATCGTCAATCAAGCGCATGGCTCGGCTTCTCGGAAGCACCACGAGCGGGCCATACAAGAACGCCAGGACGATTGCCGAAATCGCCAGAATCTACGCGCCAATTGGCGCTGAGAACGACCCCGGAAACCTCAACAAGCATTGGGTGGATGGCGTCTCGAAATATTACAAGGAACTCGGCGGGAACCCGCTGGCAGCCATCAAATGACCATGCTCGACACAATCCAAGCGCCTCCCGATCTGACTACCGGAATCCCGCAATCATCCGCGCCGCCCGCGCCGATGATTTCCGCATTTGGTGAAAACCCGTGGGAAGCGGAACAACGCCAAGCCGACGAAGCGAGGGCGGAAGAATACCGGGCGACGCAGGATCGGATTGATTCCATCGCCCTTGATCCGGATTCGTATTTCAAGGGAAAGGATCTGGGGTTTTCCCGCGATCCGAAGAAGGCCCAGATTCTAGCACTGAACTCCGCGTTCATGGACTTCGCTACCGGCGAGGATGTTCCGCTTGCCGAGTCTGATCTTCAGCGCCGTTTGATTCGCCAGAGGATCGCTGTCACGCGCTTTGGCGGCAGGGGAGCGGAGAGCGAGGAGGCTTTCAACGCGGAGATCGTCAGAGAGGCGACAGGAAGAAAATCCAGCCGCGACAACTTCGCGACTCTGGTCGAGAACGGCGCAAAGTCCGCTTTGATGGAAGCGGCTGGCGAAATCTCAAATCAGGAGTTCAGCTTTGCCAAGTGGAAGGAAGTCGCGGCACAGACGCCGGGATACGATCCGACCAGCGAGGCCGACTATTACGAGGCGTTCACGAAAGCGAAAGGAGCAGCCAAGGACGCCTATCAGGAATTTGCCCCGCAACTCTCCGGAGTCTGGAAGGCGATCAAGGGCAGGGGATCGGTCGCGGCCGAGGCGTGGAACGCTTACGACGCCATTCCGGATGCCGAAGACCGCAAGCGGTTCATGGCTTCGCTTCACCTTCTCGCGAAGACGCTGCCGAAAGAAGAGCAGGCGACGTTCTGGGGGAACCTCGCCAAACAGGCCGGGCGGGACGTCGGATCGACCATGGCCAGCGTCGCCGAATTGGTGTCGATCGATTCATTCCTTCAAGCCGGACTCGCCGAAGACACTTCACCGGAGCGACAGGCGCAGGACGATCAGGAGCGCAGGCTGAGGGACTTCGCCGCCGATGTGGTGAACATCCAGCACGCCACTTACGATCCGATGAAGTATCTCGCTCCGGATGGATCATGGTCACAGGCATTCGAAAAGGGGGCCTATTCCGCGCCCGGCGCCCTGGCATCAACCGCGATGGCGGCGATTCCGGTTGTAGGACTTCCGGCGTTCTACGCCACCGCCAAGGAGGGGGCATATCAGAGCTACCGCCAGCAGTTTGAGGCGGCCGGCATGAGCTACGAGGAAGCCAGCGAGAAAGCCAATATTCTCTCAACCCCCGGCGCGGCGCTCGAAATGCTCGCTGAAAGGATCGCGATCAAGGCGTTCGCCGGAAAGCTGCCTTTTTTTGAAAAAGCGATGGCGAGCGCGACCGCTCGAATCAACTCGCTCCCGGCGCGGTTTGCCGCGAGAACGGCCGTTGGCGCTCTCGAACAAGGGATGCTTGAGCAGGGACAGGGGCTGATTTACCCGGCCTTGCAGGAAATCGCCGGAGGGCTGGGGATGGATGTTCCCGACCAAAAATGGCTCAACGGCAAAGACGGCATCCTTGACGGATTCTGGAAGGACAGCGCGGGCATGATCGTGACGATGCTCCCGCTCTCGATCTTCGGCGGGGCAAGGGGCGCGGTTTCTGACTCCGCGAGAGTGAGCGCGTTCAGCGAGGCGAGCGACCAGCAGCTTTTGGCGCTCGGGATGAAGCCTCAGGACGTTTCCGGATTTCGCATGGCGGAACGCCAAGGCGTCGGCGCGGCAACCGTGGCGCTTGATACCGGAATCGCCAACCTCGACCCACAGAGCGATGTGGCAAAGCAGGCCGTCGAAGCTCTTGCGAAAGAACAGGCCGCTGCGGAAGCCGCGCAAAAGGCGGGCATCGTGCCGCAGTTCACCCGCTCGGATGCGGGATGGACGGTCCATGACGTTGATACCGGCCAGGAACTTGGCACCTCTCCCAACGTGGAAGGCGCGATGAAGATCGCCGCCGCTCACTCTTCCATGGTCCAAGAGGACAACGCCAACCAGACGGCGTTTCTTGCCACGCTGCTGACCGCTGCGGAGGCCGCGACCGGAGAAGGCGGGACAACAGTCGTCTCGCCGTTCCAGAAGGTCACAGCGGCCCAGCAGGCGGCCTTGTCGAAAGCTGACGAGGCGCGGGTGATGGCGCAGGCCAAGGCGCGGGAAATGAGCAGCGGGGGCGAAAGCTCGATGTCGGATCTGGTCTTTGGTTCCAGTAGCACCGAATTCAAACAGCGGGCGCGAGTCACGGCGAACCGGATCAACGCCGGGGGATCGGTGCTGACCGTGTTTCACGAGGAGGCGCACGGGTTTTTCCGCGAGGCACTGGCATCCGGCAGGCTGACGAAAGACGATGCGGTTGCCGTGATCCGCGCGGTCGAGCAGGCGCTTGCGGGCAAAACGACGAAGGACGGGCAATCGCTCCAATTCCTCCCGGCATCCTTCGACGGTATGACCGAGCAGGAAAAGGACACCGCGATTGACGAGGCGGTTTCCGAACTGATGGAGGCGGAAATCCTTCGGACGCGGAAGAACGGCCGCGCCCCGGCTGGCGTGATCTCCAAGAACCTTTCGGCAATGGCGAAGCTCGGGAACCCGAAGGCAGTGAAGAGGTTCAAGGCGTTCGTGGATGCGGTTCGTGACTTCTTCGGGCTTGCGATGTCACGCGCCTACGCGATCAAGCAGGGGATCAAGGAGGGACGCATCAAGGAATCCGAATTGGATGATTTCACCGCAAAGCTATTCGGGCTCGAAACGCAGGACCAGCACGAGGCGGCGGTTGTCGAGGAGATCGCGGCGATTGTCGAGGAACCCGCGCCAGTTCAACAGGAGCCCGCGCAGAAGAAAGAAGCCAGACGCCGGAAGTTTACCACCACCCATTCGCGACACGCCGAGTTGTTCAGGGCAAATCCGTTTGTCGCTTCCGTTCTCGAGCAAGGCGGAATGATGTCTGCATCCCGCGCCCGCAAGGAGCGCGGTGAGGAGTGGTGGAAAGAAAACGGATCGCTGTATGATGACGCTCCAATCTTCAAAAACCCGACTTTCAACGCGATCTATTCCAAAGCCGGTCAACTGACACCCGACCAGATTGCCGATGGCATCGCCAGTGATGGACTCATGCCAGACGGTGACGTAAACCGCATGTGGAGAGAACTCCGCAAAGCGGCGGAATCCACGACCAACCAAAACAGGCAGCTTGGCGCGGAGATGAAGAATCAGGCTGCTGCCGAACGGCTGGTAATCAAACAGGGCAAGGAGTTCGAAAAGGCAAACCGCCCGAAGCGCAAGGGCGTCATGGAGTTTACCGCCGGGGACCATGAACCAGGATTTACCATTATCATTGGAGGCGAGCTTTTCACCGTGATCAAAAACGACGGTGAGTTTGTCACGATCAAGGATGGCGACAAATTCGGGACTCAGACAATCCCAGCGGCCGAAGGGCTTTGGGTGGAAATCGATAATTCCGAAATGTTTGACGCGGCGGAGATGGCCGAGATTGAAGAGGCGGCAAAGCGCAGGGTTGACGAAACCATGGCCAAGGGCTACCAGTCGGCCGATGAACTCGCCGAATCAGTCGATGTCGAAACGGAAAGCGGCAATGCGGGAGATGCTGATTCGGCAGGAAGCCCGCAAGGAGGAAATGAGGCGCAAGGCGATGGAGGACAAGGCTCGGCAGGGGGCTTCTCGCTAGAGACTCAGACCGACGAGGACATTGACCGCGAGGAGGCCGCCGCCAAAACCAAGGCGGAAATCCAAAAGCGGCAGGATGCACGATTGACCGGATCGGCTGGCGATCTCTCCGCCGATATGTTCGGGGAGGGAGAAACCCCGCTGTTCAACGAACGGAGGGACACACTAAGCGAAGGTGATCCGTTTTCCCTCGGACCGGCCAAGATGGCCGACGCCCTCATTGCCAACGCCCGCAAGCGGATGAAAAACCCTCGGGCGAAGATGAGGATTTTCGGCAACATCATCGACCGGCTTCACAAGCTCAACGCCCTGATCAACGCCACCGGCAACGCCTACAACTTCGACGCCTTCGGCAAGCCGTTCGAAGGGCGGTTCTCGGATGAGAAGAGCGGAATCCTCAATGCTCTGGCAATCCTCGATGCCGTTCTTGCCGCTGTCCCTCCCGACCTTCGGGGCCGGGTGGGCGGATACACCCAGCTTGCCAAGCTCGACACCGACGAGAAGCGGCTCGACTACCTCAAGCGCCGGATGAAGACCGTCGAGCGGGTAGTGAACGAATGGCTCGGCCGCGAGTTCACCAATGAACTCGAAAAGCTCCTTGAGCGGGCGAAACCGGCGAAGGATCAGGCTGGCAAGAAGAAGGTCGGCAAGGCCGGGGCCGATGTGCATTCGCTCTTCGACGTTCTGAGGCAGGCGAAGAACTGGGGACAGGCGGAAGTGGACAAGCACATTGCCGGACTGGAAGCCGGGATCTTGTCGGGAAATCTCACCCCGGAGCAAGAAGCCCACGACACGCTCGAAATGAACCTTGTCGGCATGGTCGGCAACTGGCGCGAGGCCGACGTTTCCCGCAAGGCTGCCGCGCTGGAAAACGCGGCCAGCGTCTTTGAGGCGGGATACGCCAAGTTCAAGCTGGCGAAGCTGCTGGAAAAAGAGGATCGCGAGATTCGGCGGAAGAATCTCCGCGCCGACACCGGCAAGCAGGGCACCGCCGCGGAGCGGGACAAGCGCACCCTCGCCGACAACGGCCTGAAAGCTGGATGGCGCGATTCGTTCCTGTCGCTGATTTCGTTCGAGCAGCTTTCCGAATACCTGTTCGGTCGCGGATCGAAAGAGGCGGTCCGGCTGGTGGACATGGAGCGCGAGGCATCGGCCGCCAAGGAGGATGGCACACAGGCAAAGATGGATGCGCTTGAGGATCTTTTCACGAGACTCGGCAAGGGGTCGCAACTCGAAGGGGAGAAGATCCGTTTCAATCTTTCGCAGAAGACCTTGACCATTCAAGGCCGCACGCTTTCACCGCTCGAAGCGATCACCGCAACTCTGATGTGGAGGCAAGAGGATGGACGCCGCCACATGGAAGGCCACAAGGATGAGAACGGGCAGTTCACCGGACCTTGGCACTACGATCAGTCGTTCGTGGATGAGATCGAATCGAAGCTTTCCGACGAGGCCAAGGCGGTTCGCGATTTCCTCGCGCTGTCCTATGGCGAGGAATGGGCGGTCCTGAACCCGATCTACAAGGCCATCAACGGGATCAACCTCCCGCAGAACCAGAACTATTCGCCGCTTACGGTGAAGCCTCAGCAGGCATCGGCCGGCCAGATGGTTGACCCGGTTACTGGCAGCACGATGAGCGGAGCAAGCGCGACGCCTGGCAGCCTTCGGACCCGTGGAGCATCCATTGCTGAGCCGGACTTTCGCGACGCGCTGCAAACCTACATCGCGCACACGAAGCAGATTCAACACTGGATGGCCTACGCGCCATTTATGCAGGAAGCTGGCGCGATCCTCCGCAACCGGGAACTCGGCAACAGCATCGAGGAGAAGGGCGGCAAGGAGGCGCTTGGCGTTCTCCGGTCATGGCTGGATTTCTTTCAGATGGGCGGGACCCGCGACGCCGCCGCTCACCTGGCGATCAACCAGACCCTCAACCGGGTTTCCGGCCGGGTGGCGGCATCGATCCTGATCGGACGCATGGGCGTGCTGGCGATCCAGACGACGCAGCTTGCCGCGAGTCTCGCGGAGATGCCGGTGGGGGCGTTCGCCCTTCGATTCGGCAAACTGCTGACGGGCCAACTCCAATGGGGCGCGGCGTTTCGCTCCGACTACATCCAGCGGCGACTCAAGCAAATGCCGGTTGTCGTTCAGCAGGCGATGGACGGACTCAAGGCTAGCAAGCCCAACCGGCTGAAATACCACGTTCAACAACTCGGACGACTGATCGCGGGAACCGACGCGCTAATGACCGCCGGAACTTTCGCCATCGTCCACGACTACCAGATAAAACAGGCGAAGGCGCTCGGGCTTTCCGGCGCCGACGCTGACGCCTACGCGATGCAGGCGGCGGAAAGGTCGGTTGATCGGATCGCGCAGCCGACGCGGGCCGGAACCCGGTCGCTCTATGAGAACGTCGAAACGCGCCCGGCTATGCGAGTGCTTTGGGCATTCGCCTCGGAAAGCCGCCAGAAAATCGCCCTTGGCTTGTGGCGGGTGACAGCGAAAGACCGGAGCCTTGGGGAAAAGGCAAGGGCGCTTGCCGTGACCTGGGTTGTCGGCGGCATGGTCGCGTCCATCATCCGGGCCGCGATGCGCGACGTTCGAAGCGACGATGACGACGAGGTTTTCGATGAACGGAATTGGAGTCCGAAGCGCCTGCTTCTCTCGTCTCTCACTGGACCCTTGCAGGGGATTCCGTTTTTGGGCGATGCACTCGAAGCCGGGGTTTACAGCGCGGCCGGTGAATACCAGCACGAAGGCAACCTGTTTTCCTCGCTGCCGAAGGCATTCAAGTCGGCGACCAGGGTTTCCGATTGGGGTGACAAAAAGCCGGATGAGATCATGAAGGACATCGAGACGATTCTTTCCGGCGCGGCGTTCTTCAACGATTCGCTTTCCGCCGCATCCTCACTCTCGCATCTCGCCCGCGACATTTTCGGAATCACCGACAACTTCACCGACTGAATCCGGGGCGCACGCCAAAACAATTCAACTCGTCAAATCATCCCGAAACCCGTAATAGAAACCCCGACGCCATGGCCGTAACCTCCGAAACATCGTCTGTCAGCTACACCGGCAACAACTCGGCCGTGACCGCCTACACGGTGCCCTTCTTGTTCTACAAGAAGGAGCATCTTGAAGTGATCGTCACCGACGAGGACGGCGTGGAAACCGAGCTTGCCCTGACCACCGATTACACCGTGACCGGCGAGGGTGACGAGGACGGCGGAACGCTGACCACAGAAGAGGCATGGGACAACACTCACACGGTGACGATCCGGCGTTCGGCTCTCGTGCTTCAGCCATTCGTTTTCGAGGAAGGCCAGCGCCTGCCGATGAAGACTCTGGAAAAGGCTCTCGACTGGATCACGATGCACGTTCAGCGCGTGCTGAGAATCGCCACCAGCGCGGCTTCCGACCTGCTCGACCACATCGCCGACACGGACAATCCGCACGCGGTGACGAAGGCCCAGGTGGGACTCGGCAACTGCGACAACACCAGCGACGCGAACAAGCCGATCAGCACCGCGACACAGACGGCGCTCGATGGGAAATCGGATGTCGGTCACACCCACACCTTCGCGAGCCTGACCGACAAGCCGACGACTCTTGCGGGGTATGGCATCACCGATGGAGGCGAGCCGGTTATTCCCATCACCCGCACCGCCGCGGAGGGAGATCCGAACATCCCCGACACAATCACCGCCACCGGGTCAATGGTTGGCGCGTCTCTCGACCCGATACCGGTTCCAACGGTCCTGACTCGCGTTGCGGACGTGAATGACTTCCCCGCATGGGAAGGTGATAACTCAAGCACCTTGCAGAGAGTCGGGGGGGAATGGATTCTGGACATCGGAGGCGGCGATTACCTGGCATCCAACGATTTGACCGAAGCCCTTCACCCCGGCGGGATGACCGGATGGACAATCGACACCGGTTCGGGACAGCCGACATTGACCCAATCGGCAGTAACAGCCACCCACCACGGCCAGAAGTGCGTCGTCGGAACAGTCAATCCCGTGGTCTATCAGGCTCTCAACTCCGAAGACCTCACCGAGTGGACGCTGGTCGGCCCCTACGGAGTGGTTTCCGACAATGAGAATCCCCTGCTCTACCGCCGCATCATCTTCGATGGCGGTGCCCTTTCCTCCCAAACCTACACCCCTGCCGACTCCTAACATGAAGCACATCATCGCCACGCTACTGATCGCCCTCGCCGTTTCGGTTTCCGCCCAAGAGCGGACATCGGCACTGAAAGACCTGTCGAACGTCGATCCCGCCACCGGGCGCACGGCGCTGGATGTTCCAAGCAATGCGGAAGCGGCTGCGCTCATTGATAACACCGCCGTCAACGCCGCCATTGCGGAAGACCCGGCGGCGAGTCGTGCTGCGCTAAATGTTGCCGAACAAGGCGGGGCGATGACAGCGGACACCATCACCGCCGATGCGTTCACGGTCAAAGGGTCTCCGGTTCCGTCCATCCTCTTGCAGAAAACATGGTATCCAGATTTCTCCAACTGGACGCTAAATACAGGCACCGTCGCCGCCACCAGCTATGCCGCGCAACTGAAAATGCTTACCGCTGGCACAGCCTCCAGCACTGTAATTTGTCACACCGCTCCAAGCTCTGAGTGTTTCCCTATGCTGAGGTTCGGCAGCAGTTCCGCACGCGGCGACATAGATTTCACGGGCGAAGTGTGGATGTCATGGAGGTTCAACATTTTCACATCCAACGCAACCAGCGTATTGCGCGGATGGATTGGCCAATATACAGGCGCGACCACCGATCCCACCGCTGAAGGATTCGGTTTTGAAGTCACTAATACCGAACTCAAGATCCTAGCCTACAAAACCGGCACCGGAGTTACCAGATCGCCCTCCAGCATCGCAACGATCAATAACGATGACAACTACCGTCTCATCATGAGAAAGGAAGCTAATGGGACGATCTCCGCATGGCTGGATGTCACCCCTGACCAGACTCCGACGGCGACACTTTCCACCGGCCCCACATCTTCATGCGCAAGCGGATCAATGGAGTTGATACTAACGAACGGCGCGACCGCATCGGCGGTTCGCGCCCATGCCGCCGTCCCATGTTTCCACATCGTCGATTAATATGAGCCGCTACACACAGACATCATCATTTGATCTCGGATCAGGCGTGGACGGCACCAACCCAGCGACGGGAAACGCACTCCATGTTGAAGGGGACTGGATGTTCATTGGCGACCAAGAGGCACCAATTGCACGCGACGGCAGCGTTCATGTTTACAAGCGGATTGCCGGGGTTTGGACGTTCCACGAAACACTCTCAAAAGGAAACGGATTGGCGAACCCCGGTTGGTTTGGCTATGACCTCGATCGCTCTGGTGATTGGTTGGCAGTTTCCACCACCCATCAAACGGGATGGGCATCTCCATCCGGAGCGGAGGGCGGCGTTGAGCTTTTCAAATACAACTCGGGGAACGACACATGGGAGCATCAGCAAAGCCTCATCGGCCACGATGCGGCATCGACATCGGAGTTTGGTTTGGCCGTTCGCATTTCTGGCAGCTACCTCGCGGTCGGATCACCATTCCACGACACGCCATCCGCCAACTGCGGGAAATTCTACATTTACAAACTGGTCAACGGAGTGTGGACCTTGGATTTTGAGTGGCAGGAGGCGTCTCCAACCGCTCAAAACACCCTTGGTCTGCAAGTCGAAATTGACGGCGACTATGCGTTCGCGTTTTCCGGATCGCCTGCCACCTATCGAGGCACGCTTTATTGTTTCAAACTCACTGCCGGGACATGGGTGCTGCATCAAACCATCACATCTCCAAGTCCTCAGGACAATGAGGGATTCGGGCGCGGTGCATCCTGTGATGGAGAGTGGTTGGCGGTCGGAGGCAGCATGCGCGGAGCGAATTACGGCAGCACCAAGGGCTACATCCACATCTACAAACTCATCGGCACCACATGGACGCATCAGGTTACCTACAACCCGCCAAATCTCCACAATCAAGCTTGGTTCCCGGCAAACGTCATGCTGTCTGGAAAATTCATCATCGCCGGATCTCTCTGGACCGACCGCAGCGAGTTTGATCCGCTCGTCGGAGACTCTAACGGCAATGGCAAGGGCCGCGTGATTGTCTTCGAGAGACTGCAAGATGACAAGTGGCGGCAATATCCGATGCCCGCAATGGACCTCAGATTCGGAGACTGGAACGGTGCTGGTGTTGCGGTCGAATCGGACGGGACCGCGTATTCGCTGGCATTCGGCACAGAAGCCGACCGCACTCAAATGCGCGTGAGAATGTTTGACCGCACGGCAGGAGCGTCTTACTCGTCACTATCATTATCATCAATCACCGCATGACCACCCGCCTCCAGTCCATCGCCTTCCAGTGCGTGATCTACTCCGCGCTGATCGTGCTCGCTCTCTGGAACCGCATTCCAAAGTCCGACTCTGAACCATGATCCCGCCCAACAAACCGCGAGCCTCGCTTTCGATTGTCGTCAATGCCGCCGCCAAGGCTCTTGGTGAAAGGCCGATGCCGGAAATCTTTGTGCTGATGGATCGCGCCTATTATGACCGGACCATGGGGAAGCCGGGGAACGATGTCGGGATCTACGATGACGCCGCTTTCATCGTCTCGCCGCTGGGCTTCACCTCGTGGAACGCGAACACCGATCCGAGCCGCTACGGCTGGAACCCGAACGCCGGGAAATACATGGCGAGGCTCAAGCCGGGGATCTACACGTTCCGCCGCCTCAAGCATCGCGCTTCCTCGCCCTCCGGTTACATGGCCTTCGGACAAGGCCCCGATCCCGTCACGGTCGAGAGAATCCGCAGGGACGGCACCATTGCCGAAACCGAGACCGGATGCTTCGGGATCAACCTGCATCGCGGGGGAGTGAACGGAACAAGCTCCGAAGGCTGCCTGACCATTCCGCCGGTTCAATGGCCGGCATTCGACCACACCCTTTCCGACATCCTCAAAAGGACCGAAGCCAAGACGTTCACCCTCATCCTGATCGACGGACCCATCATCCCTTGAATCACACCCATGCGCCTGCACACGATCCCTGCTGACACCCTCGCACTGGCATCCGTTTTCACCGCCTCAATCACCGGCTGGCTCTCAGATAAAGATTGGGAACGGATCGTCGGGCCGTTCGGCGGGCTTGTGGTTTCCCTTCTGATGCTTCTGGTCCTGATTCGCCACAGCAGCGCCAGGATCAAGCGGGATGACGAGAGGGCGGCCCATGACCGGGAAGAGCGGGAGAAGCGCCATCAGGAGGCCATGGAGATCCAGCGCGAGCTTGGCAAGCGACTCGACAGCCAAGGGGAAAAACTCATGGCGATCACGGTCGAAAGCATCAAGGCACAGGGAAAGGCCACGGTGGCGATTGAGTCGGTTGACCGCACGATGCAGCACCTCACCGCGGAGTGGGAACGGAAACCCTGCAACCCCTTCGGCAAATGAACCCTTACCCGTATCCGATCCACTTCGACAACGCCGGGATGCGCAACGGCCGCAGGTGCATCGTGCTGACGCGACCGTTTGCCGCCAAGACCTCGCTCGGCATGGTCACAGCACCGGCCGGCTTCGTGAGCGATGGCGGTTCGATTCCCCGGTTCGCGTGGTCCATCATCGGCCATCCTCTCGACGAATACCTTGAGGACACGGTGATTCACGACTTCATGTATTCGCCGCTCAACACCACGTTTGACCGGGCAGAAGCGGATTTCGTGTTCAAGGAACTGATGTGGAACCACGACATTTCCCGGCCGAAGCTGATCGCCATGTATGCCGCCGTCCGCATGTTCGGCTGGCGGGGTTTCAAGGGGCGGCCGGCGATCACAGTTGAGAACACTTGGTGAATCCCGACTTCAACGCATTGATTTTCAGTGCCAATCTGGCGGAGGGGGTGGGATTCGAATCCGTTCTTTTGGTTTCGCCCTGCATCGCGGCGTTGCAATGTGCTGATTTCCGGCCAATTCACCCCCGTTTGGAAGCACCGCGTTTCATGGCGTCGCGCCCATCCTGAGAACATTTGCGCACACCGAACCATCTCCGCGCCTCATCCTTTCCCTTGGCATCATTGTAGCTCTTCTTCGCCTCGCTCTCGCTGTTTCCAGCCTCCATGGCTGTTTGACCAAGGCCGACCAGCGCGGCGCGGTAGGAGATGAAGCTGTGTCGCAGGGCGTTGGGTTTCCATCCGCCGATCAATCCGCCAAGCCGCTTGGTCTCCGGCTCGTTCCCTGATGACGGAAGGCAGGACACCAGCGGCCCGGATTTCTTCCTCACCGGATAGAGCCAGTGCCGCAGCGCCGGGAGGATCGGAATCACCCGCCGATGCCCGTTCTTGTCGGTCTCTGGCCGCATGATGATGATCGAGCGGGACCAGTGGAAATCCGACCAGTCGAGCGGCGTCTTGTCGCTCTGGGCCATCGGATAGACTTCATCGGTCCTGATCCCGGCGAACGCTCCGCAGGCCAGCCACGGCAGGAACTTTGGCGAAACCGCGCCAAGCAGAATGGCAAGCTCCTCCGGGGTGTAGGTGTCCGGGATCTTCCTTTGGCTGATGGGCTTCTCGATGCGCTCGGCTGCTGTCTTCTCACCGTGCGGCAGATACTCGCGATCCTGGCACCAGCGAAAGAAGGTGACGATTGATCCCCGGACGTTCTTCCGGGTGCGAGGCGCGAGGCTGGCAGGTATCAGCAGGTCTGAAACCTTCACCTCCGAAATGATCCGGTCGCGGAGCGGGTCGAGGATGGACAGCCGGGACTTGAGGGTTTTGACGTTTTGCGCCGATCTCCCGCGGTTGGCTTCCTTCGCCGCAATGAATTCGTCCAGCGCCTCTCCAAGCAGCTTCTGAGGTTTCCGCTTTGATCGCCACACGAGGTATTCGTCGGCCAGTTCAAGGCCGGGATCGACGTCGAGAAGCCGCTTGATCCGGTGCAGGGTATCCAGCGGCAGGCTGTTGAAATCGACGGTCCCACGAGCAAGCTCGATGGCCTTTTCCAGCGTGTCCCGCTTCGCGTCCGCAAGCTTCGCTCTGGTGATCGAGAGTCGTTTCCCGGTCGTCGGGTGGTGGTAGTAGGCCCGCCAGTAGTCCCGGCCGGAGGGGTGTTTCCACGGCTGAACCTCCAACGCGACGGACTGGAACTTGATTCGATGGCTTGCCATGCTTGCGGCACCATGCTACACGGCGCGTCAAGAATGCCGTATGCCGATCCAGAAAAAAGACGCCGGGCGAACGCTGAAAGGATGCGGAAACGGCGGGCCGAAGGGGCCGCGTGGATCGATCCCATCAAGGAAGCCGAGCGGAAAGCCCGCTGGTATCACGGACAGGGCGGCAAGGCGAAGCTGGTCGAGGCGACAAGGCGCAGACGGCAGGCGGAAAGGGATCAGGGCTTGGCGGCGATGGTCCGGAAACTTCAGGAACCCCAATGAAACACGACTACTTGCAGGCGGCCGGTCGGCCGGACATGACGATACCGGCGGATGTGAAGGAACGCTTCCGGGCGGGACTGCGGTTGCTCGATGCCGCCGCGGCGAACGTGGCGGAGGCCGGGAATCTGTTTGCCGGGATTCCGGATGAAATCTGGTCCGGTCTGATCGCGGAAGCGCCGCCACCGATGCGCAGGACGCTCGGATACGTCCGATCGGTGGGGGAGGGGAAGATGATCCCGCAACTGGCCACGGCGGCGGGAGAGGCGATCGTGAGGCTCAGGGCGCTGCCAGTGGCCGACCAACAGAGACTTTGGGCAAACCCGGTCGAGATGTTCGCGCCTGGGCGAATCGGCCGGCATGCGAAATACATGCGGTTCGTCACGGAAATGGACGGGGATGAGGTCAAGCGGGCGTTCGCGCGGGAAGGAACCGGGTGGAAGCTCCGGAGCTACGATGAACAGCGGGCGTGGGTGGCGGAACAGGAGGCCGTGAAAGAGCCTCAGAAGCCCAAGGGGGTTGACCGGCCCGGACGGTGGGCGGTTCGAGGCGGGAAGGTGATCGTGGCCCCGGCTAAGGCATCGGCCGGGTTGACACGACGGGATCTCGAAATGATGCTGCGGGATCTGGAGGAGGAGGCATGAGCACTGGAATCAAAACCTGCATCGTGTTGCTTGCGCCCTGCATGATCGTCGCGTGTTTCGTGCCGGAAATACGGGTTGGAGTGTTGTCTTCGGGGGTTTTGCTGCTGGTGGTGATCTGGCAAGAGGCGTCCGCCATGCAGAGGCGAATCAACAGGTTGGAGTCAGACTGGAAAAAAGAGACGGGGCATAAACATTGGCCCGATTTTGAATGAGAACGTGGACGGTGTATGACCTGCTTCTAGGTCTCGCCATCGTCGCGATTCTGGCGCTGGTCCGATGGCTCTCAGGCCAATAGCTCGAGCACCAGCCGCGCGACCTTCCCCGGCTTGTCCTCGTTCGCGTAGGCGATGCGGATGATCTCATTGCCGATGGCGGCCATCTGCTCGGTGGGAATGAATTTCGGCGTGTAAACCGTTTCCTTCATCGCGACTTGAAGAGCCGTCGCGACGCTTGCAAAAGCGGGGCTTCTGTCGAATTCGGCCGCAAGCTGCATGCCCTTGGCGCTGACCTGTGTATCGTCCACCCGGCGAAGCGTGAAAAACTCGATGTCGAGAATCCTCATCAGCTTTTCAGCGTGATCGTCTGACAGGGTTTTCAACTGGCCGTTGAGCAAGCGGGTTGCCCACGACTTGCTGAGGCCCATTTGCTCGGCGAGCCAAACCTTGTTTTGCTTCTTCCTGCGTAACCCTTGGAGGATCAGCGCCTTAACGTTTTCGTTGATGTTCATGGCAGAGTGTAGAATAAAAAAGTTTGCGAGTTGCGCAACTTTTTTCTTGAAAGCGGTTGCGGGTTGCGCAACTCCTAACCCCGTCAACGCGACCGAACACATGAAGCAAATCATACTTACAGCACCAGTCGATCCCTCGGTTCAGAAGAAGGTCCGGGAGAAAGCCAAGTCACACAATGTCCCGATCCGCGTCCTTTGCGCGATGCTCATCAAGCAGGGCCTCAAGGATCTCGACGCCGGGCGAATCGAAATCTCCAAGCCCGGAATCAACCCCGTTCGCTAACCCCTCACCGACCGATTCAATGAAACCCCGCTCCGTCCGATTCAGGGAGAAGGCGAAGGGCTTCGGCCTGTTCTCCTTCGTGTTCCTCATGTGCGCCGTCCTTGGCGGTTCACTCGGCTACGTGTGCCAGGCATCCGATTGGATCGGCATGGCCCTGACGCTCTACGCGATGGCGGTCCTGATGTTCATCGCCTCCATCGCCCTCTTCGTTGACATGCTCGACGCCTACCGGGTTTCCGAGAGCGAAGAGTATTGGGAATCGAAGTATCCGGCGAACTATCACCATTAACCCTTTCCCTCGCGCCGTGGCCGGGGGTGACGTTCCGGCTTAAAACGAACCGTCAACGATGCAGTCAGCAATCAGGATGAAAATGGAACACGGCGCGGGGAACCCCTCAACAGACACAAAATGATAACTCTCACGAAAGAACAGGAAAAGGCACTTCTCGATTCCGCGAAGTCCGAACTGGTTCGGCACCTGATCAAGACTCGCGGCAAGGAACTGGAACTGC
>Ga0315909_10001583_pt1 | contig 30643 bp, 14 predicted proteins | sample LakEriMetagenome_11_FD_203527 | JGI IMG/M metagenome (GOLD analysis project Ga0315909, IMG submission 203527) | Freshwater fungal communities from buoy surface, Lake Erie, Ohio, United States - Buoy 2 MA125 | ecosystem: Environmental > Aquatic > Freshwater > Lake | place: USA: Lake Erie, Ohio... | reverse complement strand
TGTATGCAATGAAAAGACTTATTTGTAATAATCATGGTCTTAAGTTAGATTTTCAAATGGATTATAATTATTACAATGCACCTTCTTGTGATTACATCTGGAATTCTAGGGGTACTCTTATGTCAACTCACTCAATGGTGATTATTGGCTATGATGATGCAAAACAGGCATGGTTATGTCAAAATTCTTATGGACCCAATTGGGCATGTGGTGGAAAAATCTGGGTTGACTATAATTTTTTAGCCACAGCTCTTACAGGTGCTGTATGGTGGATGACCACAAGAGTAGATCAAAATCCATATCCTATTTTGTAATATATTTGTAGCCAGTCTTTCTATGTAGAGACTAGCTACTTTTTTATAAACCAACAAAAAATAACCAACAATGAATGACATGATTTACATGTGTGCTCAACCTGCCATAGACTATTATGCTTGGCAAGTAGAAGTGATGCTGGATAACTTTATTGAGAATAAAGTGGATCCTAAAAATATTCACATAGTTTGCTCCCATTATGGGACTGTTCCTGAAAAATGGGAAAAACTAAAGACTAAATATTCAGATGTAACATTTGCATTTTATACAGATGAAAGATTCAAACCAGGATATATTCCAAGTGTACGTCCCCATGTTTTGCACAAGCATTGGGTGCATAATCCTGAACTAGCATCTAAAACAGTATTTTATCACGATTGTGATATTGTATTGGCAAAACCATTTGATACTGAGGATCTTATGGATTTGGATACATGCTATGTCAGTGACACTGCAAGTTACATAGGAGCTAATTATATTCGCTCTAAGGGAGAACACTATCTAGATTTGATGACAGGGATTGTAGGAGTTAATAAACAATATGTTATTGAGCAAGAGAAGAATAGCGGAGGTGCTCAATATATTCTTAAAAATATTCCTACAGAGTTTTGGAGAAAGGTTTATCAAGATTGTGAAACAATGTTTCGCCTTGTAAATCAACAGATTGCAAAAGATCAGCCTCCACATGCTATTCAAATATGGTGTGCTGATATGTGGGCAGTTCTTTGGAATCTATGGGTGTTAGATAGAAAGGTGGAAACCACAGATAAGTTGTCATTCTCCTGGGCTACATCACCAATCAGTGAATGGGATAAACATCCCATCTATCATAATGCAGGTGTTACAGGTCCTGGAGAATTGTTTTATAAGGGGGCATACATTGGTAAACTTCCCTATGATATAAAACAAGAAAGTTTTAGTAATAAGTTTTGTGCTTATAATTATGCTAAAGCAATTGTTAACACAGCTAAAACCTCTTGTTTGTTATGATAAAGAAAGCTACATATGGTGGACGTGATGTCACATCTATATTAAATTCTAAAGTTAAAGATGGTCAGCTGAGAGTTAAAGTGGGTAATGATATTTTTGGTGATCCTGCAGTTGGGCAAATTAAATACTTAGAAGTGGAATATGAAGGAGGTAGTAAAAAGATTCAAGAAGGATCTTATCTTACACTTCCAGATTCTAAAAGTAGAAAGTTAGGTATTTTTTATACTAATAACAATGTAGATAATGTTGTAAGTGAAAGCTTACAAACTCTTACAAAGTTTAAAGATAAGGCTGATATTCTTACATGTGTCTGGAAACCAATACCTAACAACCCATTTTTTGAAGTGGGAGCTATGACAAGAAGTAGTAATCATTTGAATATTGTAATTCAAATACTCCAATTGTTATATGCTGCCAAGAATAGTGGGGAGTATGATTATGTAAGTTTCCTTGAACATGATGTTCTTTACCCTGATGGTTATTTTGATTTCCCAGATTTTGAAGGTGGTGTGCTCACTAATATGAATTATATGGGAATATGTTCAGCAGGTTTTCAAAAAAGAAATGCTGACCATGAACCTCTTCATCAAATGACTATGAGATTTAATGATGCTATAGCACATTTTGAAAAGTTATTTAAAGAAGCTATTCAAAATGGTCAAGTGTTACTAGAGCCTCAGTCTAAAAGATCTAAATGGCACTGTGCAAATCCTGCCATTCATGTGAATCATGGGAGACATTTTACTTCTCACTTCACTATATATGGGCATGGTGTTGATGAAGTTGATCCTTACTGGGGAGAGTTTAAAGAGCTATCAAATAAATTGTTTTAATGAATGGTACAATTAACTATGTATCAGGCGGTAAACTAGGAGATTTTATTCATGCTTTAATGGTAGTAAAACAAAACTACATTAAATATGGTAAAAAAGGAAATGTCTATTTAGCATCAGGAGGATTTGATGGGGATGGTTTTTCATATGGTGCAAAAAAAGTTCTTTTAGATACAAAGGATTTAATATTGTCTCAAGATTATATAAACACTTATGATGTGTATAATAATCAAAGAATCGATATTAATTTAAATAAATGGAGACACTCAGGATTTTTATATTCAAAGTGTTGGATTGAAATGTTATCTGAAACTTTTAAGGTTGACCCAATTACAACAAATTGGCTGTCTTATAAGAAAGTATCAGACTATGAAAATTACACTATAATTCATAGATCGTTTCATAGACATAATGATAAGTTTCCATGGGGAGAGGTTATTGAAAAAGAAAATTGTTTATTTATATCTACTAACGATGCTTTTGCTCAGTCGTTTAAATCTAAATATTCAGTAGAATCAATTGTAGTAGATACAGTTTCTGAACTTGCTTTAGTCATTAATTCTGGTAAAAAATACGTTGGTAATATGACAGGAATTACAGCACTAGCACATGCACTAGGTAAACCAAGGTTAATAGAATTGACTAATTTAGATCAGGTGCATTATATAAACGATGACAAGTATTTAAAGAATTTTTGGTATGTAAAAGATTATCAAAGTGTAATTCCACAAGACTTTTTTAAATAAATAATAGGAGGTTTGTTGGTTTCCTCCAATAAAAATCCCCCTGTGTTTCTACACGGGGGTTTGTTTTTTAAAATAAAACCCTTATATTTACGGCATGCATACTAATCCTTATATATATGAATTTAATCAATCGTGTTTATTCCACGTTAAAATGGAAAAAGTCAGATGCTTATTGTGCTGAGAAGTTAGGAATATCTCTCAAACAATATAAGAAACTGAAAACCAAGGTATTACATTTAGAAAAGTCTGAGGTTGAGGATATAGAAGATAAAGAAAAAGTAATAGAATTTAAAGAAGACTTAGACAAAGGTACTGCTGAAATCAAAGGAATCTCCCTCTCTGAACCTCGCTCTCCTGAGGAAATTATCAAACTACTTAAGATTGACACAACAAAATGGAAACTTTCCAACTACTGGAATAAAGAAACTGGTGGTGGTAAGTGGCTGGTTTCTGCATTAGTTAGTCTTATAAAGAAAGAACCTAAAGATATACTAGCTGAGGTTATTAAAGAGTTTAAGCCTAGTTATAAGCCTGTAGGTAAGCCCCACATCAATACTAAATACGCAGAGAAGGTGGCTGCTGTATTATCTATACAAGATCTTCATTTTGGCAAAGAGGGAAACCTAGGGATTATAGATGAGTTTAAAGCTGCCATAGAAAACCTTATACACAGGGCTTACATGGTACATAATGTAGATAAGGTGGTTTATGTGATAGGAGGAGACATTCTTAACATGGATACCTTTAATGGAACCACTACATCAGGTACGCCTGTAGATAACGACCAGAGGGCTCAGGATGCGTATAAAGATGCATTTGATGCTTTATATTGGTCAGTAAATTACATTAAACAATTTTGTAATAACCTGGTTGTGGTTTATATTCCTGGTAATCATGACAGACTAAGCTCATACCATTTAGCTCATGCATTAGAGAAATGCTTTAATGATGACAGCATATCTTTTAAAACAGACTACTCAGAACGCAAGGTGATCACCTATGGTTTAAACTTCTTTGCGTTTGAGCATGGGGATGTAACAAAAAAATATACTCCACTAGTTTATGCTACAGAGTTTCCAGTGCAATGGGGTAATACACAATTTAGAACATGTTACACTGGTCACTTCCATAGTAAAAAGACTACAGAGTATGTTACAGAAAATGAACACAATGGGTTCAGTATCAAGCATTTACCAAGTCTTTGCTCCACTGACTACTGGCATTATCACAACAAATATGTAGGAGCTAAGCGTCAAGCCATCATAGAATGTCACAGCGAGAACTATGGTAAGGTTTCTGAGTTTATTTATACAGTTTAAATCTATAAAGTTTAGATAGGAAACTTCACAAATTTTTCGTAAATTATAATATAGGTATACTATGAGGGAAATGCGATCTCCTGATTTAAATGCCCCTAGATATAGAGCTAAATGTCTAGACATTCTTAAGAGGGATTTTTATGTTAGTTTTAGAAAGACCCACCCTAAATATGCCCATCTCTCTAATAAACAAATTAAAGAGATTATCAGTACTGTGAATGGTAAGATATGGCAATCTGTGATTGATGATAGAGATGGGGTGGAGTTACCAGAGCAGTTAGGATATATTTTCATAGGAAGCTGTCCAGCTCCAAAAAAAGAGAATGTTAATTATCATTTGTCTGTAGAATTAAGAAAGGTGATTCAGCATAGAAATTGGGAAAGTGATCAGTATCTAGCTAAAATATTTTATACTAATTCAGCTACTAAATACAGATTTACATTTTCTAATTTGTGGGGATTTAGTCCTGTTAGACAATTTTCCAGAACTGTTGCAAAACACTATCCTGAAAACTTTAACAGGTATTTGCATGTTGAGGATTATAAAAAGATAAACGCTGTGTTTAGGCGAAAGGTGTTTAAACTAGATATGCAGAACAAAGACAAAATTGCCTTAGAAACTTATAATGAATTTGACTTATGACAACTACAATAGGAGATATTATTTCAAGGGTGAGAAACCAGCTCAAGGCTGTAAATAAGGATGCATTCCTCACTGATAGATTTATATACAGTATTATTATAAAGCATGCTCATTGGTTAATGAAGAGAGAAGACTCTAAGTTCAGACTAATGAAATTTAAATCAGTGATTCGCACTCTACCAACTGTTGAACTGATTGATGTAGATAAGGTGGAAGCATGTTGCACTAACATGTACACCAACTGTAAGATTAAACGCACAAAAGAAAGACTCCCTGCATTTTTAGAAGGATACTTTGGACCATTGATTTCTGGTGTAATGTCACTGGATGGTAGTGAAGTGTTTGTTCCCACAGATCCTAAAACCTGGGTGGCAATGACCCATTCTAAAACATTTAAATACAATAAGACAAAGTATTATTGGTATTTAGATGGGTATTTGTATTTGCCAAATATTGAGTGGGAGGCTATTAGGGTGGATGGTATATTTGAGGATGATGTTACAGGCTTTAATTGTGATACAAATGATGATTGCACATTAAGACAAGATCAGCCATTTAATGTTCCAGATTACTTACATGGTGAACTAGAGACATTTGTAATGAAAGACTTTGGTATGGCCTATCAGATTCCTCCAGATTTAATCTCTGATAAACAAAACATTTTAAGATAATAAAAAAATCTAAACTATAATGACTAACTACAAAACATATATTTTTATAGATTTTAACAATGACATCTACGCGTTTGTAAATAATGCGTCTGAGATTGTTGCTTTTTATGAGGATGAGCTTATTCCAATTAACACATTACCAGTTGATGTAGATGGTTATTTGGATGGGGCAATTCTTGTAAATCTTAAGACTAAAGAAGAAACCAAGGTTAAACTAATTGTTAATGGTTCTGATTTATGTATATAAAACATGGCAAAGATTGAATTAAAATATAAAAAATTTGATGAGCTCTTGGCAGAGGTGCTGAGTGACTTTAGTAGTTTTAACCTAGAGGGGATGATTGATCCTCAACAACTTATAAAGGTGGCTATTAGAGTGAACTATGAACTTGGGCTTAGGATTCATCAAACTAAAGATGTCATACTTGATATTGAGCATAATAAAGCAAAACTTCCAGATGATTTCTACGTTTTGAATTATGCTAATTTATGTGGTAAGTATACAGTGCAAGACCCAGTATTTTCAGGAACACATGTAGAGGATGTTATTCTTAAGACTCCACCTAAAGTGGATAGCTGCGGTAGAGTGAATGCTTGTATGACAGATTGTGGTCAATACTACAACTTAGTACAAACTCTTAGGTCAGAGATTAGAACTTATGAGGAGTTCTATCCTTTGCAATTAGGTAAGGCAAAGGTAGTATCTGTTGACTGTCCTAACATACATGTAAAATCATATAATAGAGCTGAACTTAAAAACGGGTTTATATACACTAATCTAGAGACAGGAAAAGTACACATTAATTATGAGGGTACATTAGAAGATGATTGTGGTAATCTACTTGTATTAGATAATCCTCTTGTAAATGAATTTTATGAGTATGCATTAAAGCAAAGGGTACTAGAAAACTTATTTATGAATGGAGAAGACGTTGCACAAAGAATACAGCTTATTGAGCAAAGACTTAGAGCGGCTAGAAATAATGCTTATAGTTTTGTTAATATGCCTGATTTTGATGAGTTTAAGAAAAACTGGGAGATGAATAGAAAGGCTATGTATGGCAAATACTATAATATGTTTAAACGCTAATGGTAGTTAAAAACACAACATATAAGAAGACTGTAGACCTACCTGTATACAACTGTAAGTTGATACTGTATGTAACATCAGCATTGAATAAGACAGTTAATAAGATATGTTCCACTCACAAAATGGGATATCAATTTACAGATGAAGCAGAAGGTGTTGTACTATCTCCTGATATTACAGACTATTATTTAGTAATTGATCTTAGATATTTGTCTTATAATACTATAGCACATGAAATCTATCATGCTACAGTGAAGATAACTGAGGATAGAGATATTGTAGATGAGGAAACTCAAGCATGGTTGTGTGGACATATAACAGGTGTGCTTCATAAATTTTTAGATAAAAAGAATTTGAAGGTTAAACATGGCGAGTAATTTTCAAGAATCCAGTAATATAAAGACAAATTCTTTTGTCAAAGGTCTTAATAAAGACACTGCAGAATCTTACATAGGTGAGGGCATGTGGACGCACGCGCGTAATGCTGTCAATAACACTAATGAAGGACATGTTGGATATTTAGGAAATGAACCTGCTAATAAGTTTTGCAGCAGTACCCCCTACCCTATTATTGCTGCTTTATATGATGAACAAGACAAATGGTACTTATTCTCTACAGATGACGTAAACTCAGAGATAGGATTGTTTAGAGAAAGTACATGCACCTACGAAAAAGTAGTTAATGCTCCATGTCTTAATTTCAAAAGAACAAATCTTATTAAGGCAGCCATTAAATCAAATGCTGACTGCACTACATCTTTATACTGGGATGATGGAATCAACCCAACAAGAGTATTAAATGTAGATAGGATTCCTTATAAAGAAATACCTAAAAGTAATACAATAGCAAATACATGCTATGTTCCCCAATATTCTAATGAATTAGATTGTGAAGCATTAAGACTGGCACCATTAATGACCACTCCATGCTTAAGAGTAATTAAATCTAAGTCAGGTGGAACAATGCCTAATGGATCATACCAGGTGGCAATAGCATATAGTATTGCAGGCATTAAAGTCACTGATTACTTTCTTCCTTCAAATATACAGTCTTTATTTACACACGCTGATAACAATGGAGCATTGGAGGTGGAAATTGACAGTATTGATTTAGATTTTGATGAGTTTGAATTAGTCTTGATTAGCTATGTTAAAGAAAACTTAACAGCTAGAATCATAGGGTATTATTCAACTAGAACCACTAAGGTGTCTATTGATAAACTTGATCCTGCGTTAAAAACTGTAGGGCTTGATCTCATTCCATTGATTACACCAGCGTATGAGAAATCTGATAATTTGCTTAGTTTAAATGATTATCTGATTAGAATTGGCATATACACTAAACCAGACTTTAACTATCAACCTCAAGCTAATAAGATTTTAACAAAGTGGGTGGCTGTAGAACAACCTGCTGATTACTATATTAAGGGTGGAAATCAAACATCCTATTTGCGTGATGAGGTATATTCATTTTTTATTCGCTGGGTGTATAACACAGGTGAGAAGTCTGCGAGCTATCATATTCCTGGTAGAGCTTCTGTAGGGCGTGATATATCTGTTGCTGGAGGTAGAGATGCTATTGAGAATCAAGACAATCCAACAGTCCCTGCTAAAAGATGGGAAGTATTTGATACATCAAACACTACATCAAGATCTTCTTCCATTCTTCCTAATAATGAAGGAAAGGTTGTAGCTGAGGGTACAATGGGATATTGGGAATCAACAGAGAAATACCCAGATGACAAACCCCAAATATGGGGAGATTTGTGCGGTAAGCCTATCAGACATCACAAGATGCCTGATAATAGCACTTCTCATATTTACAATACAACCACTAATAGTATCGTATTATTAGGTGTTAAGTTTGAAAACATCACCCATCCATTAGACAATAATGGTGTTCCTCTTGAATCAGTGGTAGGATATGAGATTCTTAGAGGGTCCAGGGAAGGAAATAAAACAGTGATTGCAAAGGGTATACTTAGCAATATGGGAGAGTATGAGATTAATCCTGACATCACTAGTCGTAAGGGATTATATCAAAACTATCCTTTTAATGATTTAAACATTGACCCTTTTCTTTCTAAAAAAGAAGTGAAGGGTGGTTGTCAGGGTAAAGGATATGAACCTATGGGTACATTCCTTAGAGACATGTTTAGTTTTCATTCTCCTGACACACAGTTTAGAGATCCCTATCTAAATCCTTATGAGGTGAAGATTCATGGTGAGTATTGGGGAAATGCAGAAGGTAAATTTACTGTTCCTTATAAACATCCTAAGCATAAGCTGCTTAGGGATTTTGCTTTATTTATAGCTGGTATAGTGGGTACAGGTATAGGACTTACATCATTACTTGGAAAGAAAACTTCCACCACCACTATTAATAATGCAAGAGGCTTTAATTTAGGTCTCTCTATTACAGGACAACCTACAGGTACAAGTGGTTCTGCAGAAGGTGTTGACCCGCTGTTTGTTGGACCATTATTACCACTAAATGAATTAATTAAAAAACCTAGTGTTGGACCTAATGCCAATTTTGGGGGATATAATATATCCACTGATAAATCAGTAACACAAGAACAATCTCCTTTTGATGAGATTCCTACATTAGCAGCTGCTCAAAAAACCCTGACGTTCTTATATTTTATGGGAGAGGGTATGGAGAATGCTCTTAGAATAATTAAACAAATGGTTTCTCCTGAGCAATACGCATATCAATATGATGCTCATGGGTTTTATAATAATTATATTGAGCCTACACAAAACAATAGAAGACGCAAACTTATTGATGCTCAATACATTAACCCATATATTCAAGATTTTGGTTTAGACTATAGAATTAATAATCTATTTAGAGGAAGATATGTTATTCTTCAAACTAATGGAGAGTTTGATGATCCTACCACAAAAGATAATTCAAGGGTTACTATTGGAGGATTAAAACAGTACAGTAATCCTACAGCATCTTTTAAAAGAACTATATCATCTCATTATGCTTCTTTGAAAATTAAGATGCCTAGTCAATATGGGCAGTTAGATGGGGTATTGCAAGTACCAGTATCATCGTGTGTTCATTTCACAAATACAACGCCTAGCACTAAATTCACATCTCCTGTTTTATTTGGAGGTGATGTTTATATTAATCGCTACACTGAGAAGAATTCATTTTGTTTCTTTAATGATTGGTTAATAGGACAACCTAATGAGTATCCATTTAACTATATGGAGCATGTTAATATAACATATCCCAGATATTGGATGAATTCAAATGAGTATGATTCCTCAGTACTTATTCAACCATTTGTTAATACGGTTTCTGGAGCACTCATAGGAAATGCAATAGGCAGACAGCTTAGTAGTTTATTTAATAAAACTGCACAGGATAAAAAGATATTTGGTAATGTTACAATTAAGTCTTTTTTAACCACTCTATCTACCATAGCTGGTGCTGGAAGTAGTGCTGCTATTTCAATAAATTCCTGGAAAAACAATGCTTTACCAAATGATTTTATGCATTTGGATAGACTTAAAAGCGATTGCCTTACAGGTAAAATAGGGTTTGGAGTAAAGAATGGATATTTCTATTTGTTTGCGAATGGTGTAAAAGACTTCTTTGTAGAATCAGAAATCAATCTTGCACAAAGAGACTATGGAGAGAATGATGGACAAAGACACTATGATCAATATACATACACTGACCTTCAGTATTTATTTAGGTCTGATTTAATTAAGGCTGGTAACTATTACAAGTATGACTATAGTTTATCAGCTAGTAGAATGTTCCAGAATAACATATCATGGGGTACAGTGTTACCAAAAGACTATGATCCTGAGGTGGCTTCTTCTTGTTATTCCTACTATTCATCAAGAGCTATATATTCACTGCCTACACAAAAAGAACTTAAAAAAGATAATTGGAGAGTATTTTTAGCTAATAACTATTATGATTTTTCTAGTACTGTTGTTTCTATGAAGTCAATCAATCAGTCTGGATCTATTATATTATTTAAAAATGCAAGTCCTGATTTCTTTGCTGGGGTGGATCAACTTCAGACTACTAATGGAGTAAAAGTGACTATTGGTGATGGTGGGCTTTTTGGTACTCCAATGCAAGCAGCAAGTAATGCTGAATATGTCTATGAATATGGATCATGTCAAAACTCTGGTGCTGTATTAAATACACCTATGGGTTTATTCTGGGTGAGTCAGAACCAAGGAAGGGTGTTTTATTTTGCACAAGGATTGCAAGAAATATCTAATGCAGGACTCAAATGGTGGTTTGCTAAATACCTCCCTTCATATTTGCTTAAGTCATATCCTGATTTTGAGTTGTCAGATAATCCGATTTTGGGAGTGGGTGTCCAACTTACATATGATAATATTAACAATATTCTTTATTTATGTAAGAAGGACTATAAGGTGAGAGATGAGTATGCTTCCACATTAGTGTACCATAAGGCAAACATCTTTAAAATAGGAGCAACAAGAACTATATATTTAGGTGATCCTTTATATTTTGAAGATGCTTCATTTACAGTGAGTTATGATGTTAAATCACAGTCTTGGATTAGTTTCCATGACTGGCATCCTGATTTAGTCCTTCCTTCTAAAAGTCATTTCTTGACAACTAAAGGAACAGACATCTACAGACATAATGATCGTTGTGACCTATTCTGTAATTTCTATGGTGTAAATTACCCATTTGAGGTGGAGTTTGTATCATCTACAGGACAAGAGGTGGCAACATTAAAGAGTGTAGAGTATCAGTTGGAATGCTATAAATATGATGGTACATGTCAAGACAAGAATCATATTCTGGATTGGAACTTTGACAGGGCTGTTATTCATAATACAGAACAAACATCAGGTAATCTAAGACTAGTTCTTAAACCTAAGAATGATCCTATAGCTCTAATAGAATATCCTATTGTCAAGTCTAGTAATATTGATATATTGTATTCTAAGGAAGAGAATAAGTATAGGTTTAATCAGTTTTGGGATGTCACGCGTAATCGCGGGGAGTTTATAACTAACTATCAACCTATATGGGAAACAGCAGCTAATGGATATGAGAGAGAATTAAATGATCGCTATGTAAATTATCAAAAGACATCTTTACAACATAAAAAAATCAGACACTATCTTAATAAGATATTATTAAAGAGGATGGTATCTGATGATGTTAAAATGTTATTTAGATTGTCTAATCAAAAAATGACTAAATCATTTAGATAAAATGGCAAAAAAATCTAAACTTAGCAACTATTATAGTGGTAAACTTCCAAAAGCACAGGTTGGAAATTACATCTTTGATCCTTTAGTGTCTAAAATAGCATCTGGACTTGGGTCATTTATGAGGGGAATGATGGGAGGAAATGAAAGTTCAACAAAACCCGCTTTTGATTATAATACATATCTGAATAGCGCTCAAAAGTATTTAAACCGCCCAGTGTTTAAAGGCACATCTCTTAAGGCTAAAGATATAGCAGATGCAGCTATGGACTTTTATAATAAGACTGGTTATCAAGCTCCACTAGAAATGATATTAACTCAAGGTCAAATGGAAAGTGGGTTAGGTACAAAACTTAAAAGCAAATATAATTATTTTAATATTGGTAATACAGATGAAGGATTAACTAAAGACTACCCTTCTGCAAAACAATCTGTTGGTGACTATCTTAACTTAATGTATAATGATTATTTACAGAAAGGAGAAAAGTCATTTGAAGACTTACTTAAGCCTAAAGGATTTATTAATGCAGCGGGTAATAGGTATGCATCAGATCCTGTATATGAAGAAAAGATAAAGAACCAGCTTAATTATGTTAAAAAATTTCTTAATAAGAAAGGATATGGGGGACTGCATCAATATCAAACTGATGGCACTGTAGGACCAGATCAACCCTATCATCCTATTACTAATCCTACAGGATATAGAGTTTCTCCATCTGATGCTTTAGCTATAGCTAGAAGAAATGAACAAAGGGCTGTACAAACAGGTCCTCAGATTGGGCAGTATAATAAAGTGTACGATGTACAAAGAAAACAATCTGCACAAGAATATGCTAGAAGTCAAGCTCAGAGAAACAGCGCTTTAGCTCAAACTATGGGATTGTTTACGCCTACAGGAGATAATGTAGATGCTGGTGTAATAGGAGCTGAGACTACAGTGAATATGAATCCTCTTATCACTGGACCTATTATGTCAACAAGCAGACTTTATGGGGCTGGTAGAAGTATGTTTGATCCTAAGACATTCAATCCATATTTTAGTGCAGATAATAGTATAGGACAAAACATACTAGGGGCTTTAGCATTATCTGGTGATCTTGGTATGCTTAAAATGACTACAAGGACACCATCAGGTAGTACCTATAATCCAGAAACAGTTTTTGTAGAAGAGCTTCCTCCTAGTTCTAGATTAGCAGCTCGTAATCAAAGAGTTACAGATAGCTGGTTTAATAAAAAAGCAGGTATACCTTCTACAGCAGAAGAGTATATGCAGTTTTTAAAACAACAGGAAAAAGGTGCTGAAGAAGCAGCAAAAAATCAAAAAGGAAGAACTTACTATAGTTCTCAAAATCCAACAGCAGGTGATAGATTAGTTAATTTAGCTCAATATGGAGAACAAAAAGTTCCAACAAAATTAGATTTTGTAACTAATGAGCAGTTGTTTAATGAACAAATATTCATGGATGAATATAAGAAACATATTCGTGATTTTACTAATATGGGGTATGATTGGAAAGATGCTATTAATCATGCTGTTAATAGAACTTTAGATAATTTAAAAAATCATCCTGATTTTGACCATAATTTATCATTAGAAAGGACTTTTCAAAAATTAACAAGAGGTGCAAATACTTATAATCCATATCATAAAGATTTTAGACCTGAGTATTTATGGAGTAGAAAACCTCTTGGGTCACAAGCTAAAGGAGTAATGCGTGCTAATCCATCTAACATGATGGATCCCAACTTTGACATAGGAAATAAAAACATTTATGTATTTGGAGATGAGCTGGCTAACTATGTTGATTTAAATTCAGTAGTATCTAATCAAATTAAACATTATGAGGATCTTTTAAAAATGGCGGATGATGCAGAAACATCTTCAAAAATTCAAGCGCGTTTAAACAAGTTATATGGCAAGGTTCCCAAAAATTTAGATTTAGGAGAAACCTATAGAGGTATAGATGCATGGCAAAATCTTACACCTAATAAAGAAGGGGGATTACAAAAATATCAAACCAAAGGAACAGTTTATCCTTGGATGATGGATTTAGGACAGACTACTAACTATTCTACAGATGCTGACGCTTTAGCTGTAATGCAACGTGCTGCTATAGCTGCTGAGACAAAAAGAAAAATGGATGCTGGTGCTAGAGAAAATGCTAGAAGAACATTTGTAGGTCCAGCTACACCTGAATCACCTCAATCTAAAAAAAGAAGGTATGAATTAAATAAACAACGTGCATTTGAAACAGGAGCTAAGTTTAATTATGAGACAGGTGATATAGCTCCAGCTAATGACCCAACAGCTAAGGGAGGTGCATGGGGAAAAGTACAAACACCAGCATTAGTACAAACAGCTGCTATGGCTACACCATCTGGTAGAGATTATGATGCTGCTACTGCTGGATCTGAGGTATTTGTAAATATGAATCCTATTACAGCTCCCATAACTTCTTCAGGTAGACTTACGCAATTAGCTGTTGGACAAAATCCATATGGGTTTAACAGTGATGGTATTACTAGTAATATACTTCCAGCTTTAGGAGTATTAGGTGATGTAGCAGGTGTAGGTAGTTTTAAAATGTTACCTGGCTCTAAATCTGTTACAAATGCTCCAGTAAAAATTGCAAACGCAACACGTAAAGCTTTAGGTACAGAATCAGGTCTTCTTTCTAATATACCCAGTCCTAGAAGCGTCATTGTATCTAAAATGCTAAATAACAGTAAGTTAAATACAAAACTTGCTGATAGATATTATGCTAATCGTATTCTTGAAGAAGAGCTTATTGGGCCTAATGTATCTTATAAAGGCACTCCTAATTTCCCTGAAGGAAAAACAGTGTGGTATTCTGATGGTCCTTTTTTGCAAAGAAATGGTAGGATGTATTATATGTCAGAGTTTGAGAATGGAATAGGGCTTTCTGATGAAACATACATGTTTATGCCAAGACCAGATCATCCATATCCTAGTAAACATATTAAAAAGTTACAAAAGAAATATAATGTTTCAGATGCAGCACCAATTGAATTTGATGATCCATATAAAGATTATTTTAAATATGATGAAGAAGTTACTCCAATTGATGATTGGATTATTCATAATGATCTTGGTAAGTTAACAGGTGACAAAACGTGGTGGTTGAAAAGCCAACCATATAGTGGGATGTTTAAACGATCTATATTTGATAAACCATTTGGGAGACATTTATTTGCAAAACAATCAGCTCTTGAATCCTCATTAGGTAGACCTTTAGATACACATCGGGAATTATTAGGTGATGTTTTACAAAAAGGGGTATTACCTAGAAAAAATATAACTATCACTCCAACTACTGAAATGGATTTACCTGGTATAGAAGGATTAAAATCATTTAGTTATAATCCTCTTACTAAATCAATGGAGAGAGGAATTTTTACTAATCCTTCATTACAAAAAAATTATTATCAAAATGTAGGTAGATATGCTAATGGTGGTGATATTAAATATGAAATTCCAAGATTTGATATAGGTGGTCCAGGATCATGTCCTGCTAATATGTATTGGGATACAGTAAAAAGAACATGTGTTCCAAGACCTGCTCCATATATTACATCAGATATAAATGATTTTAATAGAAGGAATCAATTAGCTAGTGATAGTACAAATGCAGCAATTAACTCTGCAGTTAGTATAAAAGAAAATGATCTTAATAGTTTTAATGAAAAAACAATTACAGCAAATAATGCTCGTCCTACATTATCAACATCTGATAAATCTTATAAAGATAAGAAATCAGTTGCTAAAAGCGTTACTAAATATAAAAATCAACCTTTAGTTAGACATACTACTCAACAATATAAGGACAAATTAATCAAAGAAGGAAATGATCCAAAAGCAGTTGATGAATTTGTTGATCAGTCAGCCTCTGTAATAAGTGGAAATCAAATAATTAATCCTGTAGCTATTACAGATTATCATGTGGACTCTAAACATTATGATGAGAAAGGTAATCTTGTTGACACCGCTTCTACTCAATATGCTCCTGAGTTTCAAGAAGCTAAACAAAAGGTAGAATTCAATCCTTCTTTTGCTATTAATTATGTAGATTACCAAGGTAAACAGCAAACAGTATATGTAAAGGATTATGATTCATGGAAAAAACTTAAGGATAGATTTAGTGGATCAAGAGCTTTCCAAAGCTCTGAAGAAGATGGAAGTAAATCAGCTGCTAGTTTATCGCTTGGACAAATTAATACTACTCCATTAGAATATTTAAAAACTGATAAAATAGAAAGTCCTTATGAATTGACAATGTATACTGATACTGGCAAAAAAAATATAAACCTTAAAACCAATAAAGAACGTCAAGAGTATATAGACAAATGGAATGCAGATCCAAATCCTGAATATAGTATAGGCTATAATGGTGTTTTTAACGCAGATGATTTATTTGATAGTAAACCTAGTGAAAAAGTTAAAGAACCTATTGAAGAAGTTTTTCCAACTAAAAAATGGGGAGGTTCTGCAAATCAACTATCTTTAGGAACTACGGCTAAACAAGGGAAGGTGATAAATGATGATAGAGGTCAATGGGCTCATCCTGGTAAAAATACAAGAGTATTTTCGCCTAGTATTACAATGGATGGAGTACCTTATCCTGTAGAAGCGCATGCTAATACAGGTCAAAAAATTATTATGCAGCCTGGTCAAGACTATTACTTTCCAGGTGCAGATTATGTAGATGAATATCCTATGATGCAAAAAGGTGGGACTCTTCCTCCTATATATACAAATGATCCTAATGATCCTAGATTGAAAGCTCATGGTGATAGTGCTGTAAACTTTCAAAGGTATCCAGCTGTTGGTTTTGTTGAACATTATGATCATGTAGAATCAGCACAAGAAAGAAAAGAAAATTTAAAAAAATATCGTGAAAGTGTTAAAAAAAATCCAAAATTTAAAGAACTTTTCAAAAATGCGGAATACGCTATAAAACAAAAACAATATCCTGCAGGTGTTAAATATTCAAATGAATGGGTAGATCTAGGTGGTGGAACTGGTGGACATAAAAGAACATATGTTTACGATAAACCAAAACAACCTGTTATTTATAGAGAAGCTACTTTACATCCTAAACGTGGAGCTGTTAAAAATGAAAGAGAATCTCAAGCTCCTGAGTATAATATACTTCCATTAACTAGACAGGTAGCTGGAGATATATCAGGAAAAGTTAATATGAGCACTCCTTATAGAGTAGACTATACGGATGAGTCTGGTAAAAGAGCATCTCAATATTTTCCATCTGAGAAAGAAGGTTCACAGTTTATGCAAGAGCTTCAGAGTAGACCTATAGGTATAGGAACTGGAACTACAGGATATTATGATAGAAAGTATGGTGGTAATATAATGCAAGGTGGCGGAGACATATCTATACCTGTACTCGCTCCTAAAATACCTAAGTATCAAAAGAAAGGCACAGTAAAACATTATGTGTTTCCTGAAGACCCTAATGCAGGTCTTCCTGGTCCTCGTACAACCTCTGCTTTTATACAAGAAGCAAAAAACTTACAAACATATATTGGTAAAAACTATCCCAATGAAGAAGTAGTTATTATGCCAGGATATGGTAAAGAATACTTTGACAAACAAGTGGTTCCTACATTAGGTAAGATTACAAAAGATGACAGAGTTTATATATTAGGTCATCATGGTTCAAGATATGCAGGTATTCCTAATGACTTATGGGGAGATGCATTAGAACAAGCTCAAAGAAGAGCTGGTGATTTTAATTGTTATTTAGGAAGTTGTTCCACTAATGATCTTGTTGGTGTAAATGATCCTAAGAATTTCTATCCTAATCCCCCAAGTTTTTCAAGAGTGAGCAATTTCTATTATAGACCTGATCGTCCATGGTTAGGTATTAATCCTAATGCTCCTGCATATGGAGACAGCAGGGTAGGGGTATTAGATGCTATGTTTAGTAGAACTTACTATCACCCTGACACTGAAAAATATTATAGAGAGCGTGAGAACTATTATGATAATAAAATGGATATTTATTATAATAGTAAACCAGAAGTAAAAAAACTTAATAAAGAGCTTAGTGAATTATTTGATAAAGCAAGAGGTGAAGGAGGTTATTATACAGAACAAGCTGCACAACAAAGATGGAATATATTTGAGAAATTAGATTCTTTAAAAAGAATTGCAGAAAGTAAAATAATTAAAGATCCTAAATATATATCTCTTGATAATAAATTAAGTAGAACTACAGGACCAAGAGTGACTAAAGACATTAAATATGGTATTGACTATGCAAAGAAAGATAAGTTTAACCCATATGTTCATCAAGATAAAAGAGTTGAGTTTAAACAAAAAAATCCTCAAGAATACCAACCAACACTTGGTGAAATGCTTAATTATACTAATCTACAGTATAATTATGGAGGTTATGTTTCCAAACCATCTAAAAAATCTATGAAAGAGGGTGGATTGTTGAAGGACTATTATAACATGAAAATTAAAAAATAAATCAAATGAACAAATCCTACTATCCTCAAAATCAAGATGGGGACATGACAGATGATACATTAATGCAAGAGATCGCATTATATGCAAAAGCTTCTAATACAACACCTGAAAAGCTTATTAAGCAAATTCAGGAGATGAATCCTAAAGATCAGCAAAAAGCTATAATGCAAATTAGGCAGGCTGTTCAAGCAATGATTCAAGAACAACAAACAGGTGCTCAATACAGAGGTGGTGGATCAACTAACTCAGGTAATATGTGGTATAGGCATGGTGGTGATATTCCTAACTATATGAAAGAAGGGAATGCTATGTATAACTTTGGAGGATACTTTCCACAGAATATTATGTTTGGAGATGGTGGTATGTCTTCTTATCAATATGAAGGAGAGGTTAATATCCCAGCGTATGCAAATTCACCATATATGTATACAATAGCACCATCTTTGTATGCAGATAATAACCCTATGAAGCAATATATGCAAGAGGGTGGTCTCACTGTAGGTACTGTATTAAATGATGTAAATGAAGAAATGCTAAAAAAACTTACAGCAGAAGGCTATAAATTTGAGATAATTGATTAATTTTAAATAGTATGCGTATTAAAATTACAGGTCAAAAAAGACTACCAAAGTTTCAAATGAGAGGGTTATTTAATGATTGCCCTCAAGGATATATGGATGATGGATTTGGTAACTGTATACCAGACATTGATAATATACCTTCTCGTCCTAGTAATATGATGCCTTCTGCATCACCAACAGCTGGAATGGTTCAAGATGAGACTGGGAATTGGATATATCCTGAACAATTAGAAGCTAATAGAATTTGGATGGGTCAAGGTGTAGGATCTAAAGGACAACCTATTACTGGAACAACTAATCCTATGGGTCAAAAAGTAGGGGGTCCTGGAGCTATAAATCAAACTGCTGCACAAAATAAAAAGACATTTAGACAGTCTAATTATATTCTACCATCAATGATTAATGCTGGTATGTCTATGTTTTCAGATTTAATGCAGGGTATAGATAACTATAATACCAACACCCAGTATGCTAAGGAACTAGGGCAGTCTGCAAACTTTGTAACAGCTCCTGGTGGTGAGAGAGGCAACTTGCTTATGAATGTAGGTACACCTGGTATGATTACCACTCCTACACCATTTGCTGGTAGACCTGTAAGAGAATACATGGGATATCCTGCATACTACTCAGAGTCTTTGTATAACTCTCGTAATAGATTTATGGCACAGCGTGGAGCATTAGTGCCATTTGACATACCTCCTACAGTGAAAGGAGCACCCTATCCTGACTATATGCCTGGTAGTGGAGGTAATATGAACTATGAGCGTTACATGAGTCAAGGATATTATCCAGGTGGAAATGCTGGTCCAGTGGGTGGTGCAACAGCACCAACACCAGCACAAGATGCTTCATCTAAAGATGCTGCTACTAAACCAGTTGATAAATCTGATGTTACATCTATAGACTCTGAGGCCTCATCTACAGCTAGTGCAAGTTCAGAAATAGCAATGCCTCTAAAAGACTTTAAAATTACAAGTGGATTTGGTCCACGTAAGTCACCAAAAAAAGGAGCTTCATCTAGTCACAATGGAATTGATTTAGCTGCTCCAGTAAATAGTATTGTTTATTCTCCTATGGATGGGGTGGTTGAGAATATTTATAGTAATGATAAAGGTGGTAAACAATTGATTATCAGGCATAACGATGGTTCAAAGTCTGGGTTTGCGCATCTAAATGATTATACAGTGACTATTGGAGATAAGGTGACTAGAGGTCAACAGGTGGCGTTATCTGGCAATAGTGGCATATCAACTGGTCCACATTTACATTTTACTTTTAGAGATGCAACAGGTAAATTTGTAGATCCTTCTCATTTGTTTAATGTTAAAGGTGTAAGTGGAGAAAAGAGTAATAAAACTAATATATCTAACTGGGATCATAATAATCCTGGTAATATACATATAGAGGGTGATTTTGCAAAGGTGTATGGTGGAATAAAGGGTAGAAAGGATGGTAATGGTCATGTGGCAATATTCCCTGATATGGAAACAGGCTTAAAGGCTATGCGTGATTTGATATTTGGAAGTGCTTATAATAATCTTTCTATTTCAGAAGCTAGAAACAAATGGGTCACTGGTAATCCCAAACAACAAACTAGTTCCACCCCATATATAGTGAAAGAGGTAGGTACAGATATTAAGCTAAATCAACTAAATGAAAAACAAAAGAAAAAGGTATTTGAAGAGTTTGTTAAGTGGGAGGATAGAAAGATCTATAATCAATTAAAACAACAAGGGTATTTTGAAGAAGGTGGAGAAATACCAGAAGATAATATGTTACAAGATAATCCTAATAGTATGAAAATAAGAATTACAGGTACTTCTGATAAGCGTCAATATGCTGAAGGAGGTAGAACAGTGGGTGATCAAATGGGCTATGGTCTTTATAGAGGACAAGGTGTAAGAGATTTTAAATCTTTTGAAGAAGCGCCTGTTGACTCAGAGATTAGATCTGTCTATCCTAAAGCTAGTGAAAAAGACAATCCTAACATTGAAGTGGAGGGAGGTGAGATGATTATAGCTAAGGATGGCATGAGCGTCTATGATGTTAATGGTAAAAAACATAGTCAAGGGGGTGTTCCTGTTAATGTAGAACCAGGGTCTTATGTAGTGAGTGATTATATCACAGCTCCATCATTTTTAAAAGAAGTGATGGGTTTTGATGTAGAGTCTAACAAAAAGAAAGACAATACATGGGCTAAGCTGTTAGGATCTAAGGTGAATGCTAAAGACTACAATAGACTGGCGGAAATTATTAAAACTGCTCAAGGTGGTGGTATTACAGACCAGTTTGAACTATCTACAGCTATGAACAAGTTTGGCGTCTATCAGGATTATATGTCTAAGGCTGTATTAGGGGGTGAATTGACCAAGGGTATGATGGGTAAGGAGTATGATATTCCATCATTAGCTATGCCTGCTATGATGAAGCTTATGCGCATGCAGGGTATGGGAGACTTGTTGGCTCAGGTGATACAAACCAATCCTCCTAAAAATATGGAAGAATTGAGTGAGGCTTTGGGAATGACAGCTCCACAGCAACCACAAGAACAAGAAGAAGAATCTCCTGAAATGATGATGCATGGTGGACTACATAAGTTCCAAACTGATGGTGAAGTGGATGTTGATATCAATGGAAGGAAGATTAGAGCTACCAAAGTAAAAGATAAAACTCAAATTCCACAGGGATATATTCCTTATGATCCTAATAACTATCCTAATTTATATTGGCAACAAGGTCAAGAAGGTATATCTGGACAACCAGGTTCATTAGGTGTAACTCCTAGAAGAAGTTCCAGAAAAGGAGATTGGAGACCAATGGTTAAGGCTCTTGCAGAAAAAGGCGCAACATGGGAAGAAATTACAGCATATAAACCTGGTGTAGGAAGAATAGTACTTCCTAGAGAAGATGTAAAAAGATTTTGGGAAACGTATTATCAACCATTAGAAGGTACAAAAGGAAAAGAAGGAACACCTGATTTATATGCTACATTTGATACTCCTGATGAGAGCACTTCAGAAAGTACTAGTGGAGAAAAAGATAAGGGTGATAAAACTTCTTCTTATGATTTAAAAAAGAAAGAGGAGGACAAAAAAAGAGTATATAGTACATATTCACAGGTTTTGCAAAAGCGTCCATTTGAAGAAGATATATTAGGATTTGCTGCTGCTCAATATGATCCTTATAGAAATGTTCCTCCATATCAAGCTAAATGGCAACCTAGGTATACTGATGCAAAGCAGATTAGTACAGATGCATATAATAGACTTTTACAGTCTCAAGGTGCTATGGCAATGGCAGGTAATGATTTGTATGGTGGAGCTCCTCAAACTAGAGCTGCTAGACAAATGCAAGTGAACGCTAGTTTACTTCCTGAGATTCAAAAGAATACATTAGATACAGGATTACAAAACATTCAGTTTGCTACAGCTAATGAGCAAATGAATAATCAAATCTACAATCAAGCTGCTAGAGAAGAAGCCCTTGCTAATACTCAGCTAGCTGATAAAAATGCTGTTTTTATAAGTAATGTTGATAGATCTAATATGGACAAGTTTGCACAAAAAAAAGCAGCTTTTATAAATACGGTGGCTAATGCTAACAAGCAGTATTTAATGAATCAAATGTATCCTCAGGCAGCTTTTGACCCATTAAGTTATAATATGTACTTTAAACCAGGAAGTGGGTATTCAGTAGCTGATACTAACCCATTTGGTTTTGGTACTGGACTTGGTGGTGATGGATATGCTCAATATAGAAACTTTATCACTCAGAATAAATTGGATCCTAATAATCCATTTGATAAGCTATATTTACAGCAAATAATGTTTAATAAGAATCCTATGGCAGCTATGATGATGATGAATATGGCTGATGCAAACAACCCAAGACAATCAAAACAAGGTGGTTACATCCCAGAATATAGAGTGGGAGGTTGGTAAACATTATAAGTTTAATTCTAAACTTACCAGATTTTTTTGTATATTATATTATATAGACTATGGCAACATATTTAAACGCAGATTACTTTCCCGAACAAAAGCTGTTTGTACCAGATTTTGATTTGATTTCCAAGGCTTTACAGGTAAAACAGTCAAGGTATGACCAAGGTTTTACAAGATTAAAGTCATTATATAATAGCGTACTTAACTCTAAGGCTACAAATCCTCAGGATATTGAGAAACAAGCAGAGTATCTTAAAGATATAGAAAACAATCTTAAAGATCTTCCTAATGTAGATTTGTCTCTCCCACAGAATGTTAGTATGGCTGAGAATGTGTTTGAACCATTCTTTAATGATAAGGAACTTCAAAACGATATAGGTATTACAAAAATATCAGGACAGCAGCTTCAAATGGGGCAGTCTTTCTTAACATCTGATGATGCTAAGAAAAGAGCTATGCACTCTCCAATATCTGATGAGTATGTTACTCTTCCTTTAAAAGAACTCAGAAGAGCTAAAAGAGGGGATGGTAGCATTATGAATGTTAAGCCTAGGTATTATGTTCCTGGTGTTAATTTGGTTGATAAGTTAGAAAAATATCTTACTTCTGACAAGTTAAAAGTGATTTCACAAACTAGGGATGGTAAAGGTGCTATATTTGAGAGAGTGAACGGCAAATTAATTGAACAACCTCTTAAATATCTTTTAGATGGTCTTATTACAGGTGATGAGAGGAAATACTTTGATGCATGGGGAGAAGTAGTATATGATCGCGCTCTTGAAGAAAAGATGGCACAGGGGTTATCTGAGACTGATGCTAGGAAGGAACTGGGATATGATTTAGCAAATAAGACTAGAGATTTATACACTCAGGAGCTACAGAATTACAAATCAGCATATGAAAGGGCTAACACTGCTTGGGATACTTATTTTAAAGCCAACTCAAAAGATGGTAAAATCCCTAATACAGAAGATGCAAAAGGTTATAGGGCAAATGTTTTATTCTATAAGAAACAATATGAGGACTATGAGAAAAGACTCAATATGTTTGACCTGGATAAGACAGCAAGTGAATACACTAGGCTTGGTAAAAACTATTGGAGTGAAACTCTTTATAGTCAATCTTTAGATAAGATTGTAAAGGGTTATTCTTATGGAACAGAGCAGTCCACTGTTAAAAAAGATGAGACATTTTTTGCATGGTTGGATCTTCAAGAGAAAAAGTTAGATAGAGAGAGTAGGGAGAGAATGGCTCAGATGCGAATTGATGCAGCTGGAACACCTGGAGGAATGACATTTGGTTTTGATCCAGAAACAGGACAATTAACAATGATTCCTGCCACTGGTACTAAAACTACTAAAAAAGGTACAACTCCTGGGGAACCTACAGATTTACAAAAAGCTAACACTCCTCAGCAATCTTTATTAGGAAACGTTCCAAAAAACACATCTATATCAGGTTTGCTTGGAACAATGGCTACTTATAGGAAATCTTTAGAGGGTACAGTGGATGCTGCTTCTATGTCTTTTATAGAGAGGGCTTTGAGAACTGAATTTCCTGAAGTTAATACAGTTATTCAGCATGTACTAAAACGCAATTCTGGTGATTTAAATAAAGAGTCTCCTGAGTATCTTAAGTTCAAGGGGTTAATTACTGATCCAAAAACTGATATTGGTTACAAAGATGACAATACAGAACTGCCTGTAAAGAAATTTGTACAAAAATATGGCGCTGAGTTTGAAAAGTGGTTAGCAGGTAAAGATGGTGATAAGACACCTACATATGCCAATATGTATAGTTTTTTATTTGGTAAGGCTTCAGATAATATGAATCTCACTAAAGCTAATATGCCATTTAGTGAGTGGTCAAAACTGGCATTTGATTTAGAGAATATTGACAATGCTAAAAATCAATTAGATAAAATAAATAATGATATTAACAAGATTTCTAATGAATTGCTTGCTCCAGGTAAAAATATAGTAGATCCGCTTTTAGTAGTTAAAGATTCCCATGGGAATTATAGATTTAAAACTAGAGATGAAATAAAAGCAGAAATTAATGATGCTACTTCAGTGATAAAAGATGAGGAGATTAGAACACCAGGAGACTTTGGTATATCTTATAGTACACATGTTGTTACTCGTAAAGATCCAGCTAAAGCTAAAAAACTTAGGTATATTGATAATAATTATGATAGTATAATAGAAGAGTTTAATAATTCACTTCCTGCTCAAGATTCTTTAAAGTTGATTGGTGAGAAAGATAATTTAGCTCAGTTTTATGGATATACATTAGCTGATATGCCTGATCTCCAAGGTGAAAATGCTGAAAAAGCTATTGGATTATTGTTAAAATTAGGTAGTGAAGAAGTTTCTCAGCCAAAGCTTCCTGAAGATAATTTAACTCAAATATTAGATTATTCTAAATTAGTCGGTAATAATGAAATAGATGATGAACAAAAAAATGCAATTAGATCTGCAATTGGTAATCTTTTAAATTCTCACGCTACATCTGGTGCTCAACATCAAGTGTTATATGAACCTTTTACTGGTATACAAGGAGATGATAGATATAGATACACTATTAGATTTAATGATAAATATTTAGAAGGTAGAATTGCAGAGTTAACCACTCAGTCAACTGCTACAAATGATAATGATGCTATACTAGCTGAGAAAGAAATTGTAAAAAAGATTAAAGCAAATGGTTTAGTATTTAGAGTTTCTCAGCAAGAAATAAGACTCCCAAATAAAATGATCCCAGGCACACTTCCAGGTGAGTATAATATTACAGAAAGATATTTTCAAGAGAATATGAACTACTCAAGTCCTGAGTTTGCTAAAGATCGCTATGAATATAAAATAAGAAAGCTGTCTACAGGAGAAGGGTATGAGGTGAGTGGTACATATAAAATGCCTGTAATTAATGATAATGGCGAGATTGAATATGAACCTGTATCTTTGGCTGGCGATGATGCTGATCAAGTGATATTATTTCCTCCAACTAATAGCTTTAGATCTGTTAATGAAAGTGTTGTCGCTTACATAGGTAATCAAATAGCACTAGCTGAAAGACAAAATAAAACTAAACTTAAGTCATTGAAAGCTAACTCTCCACAGACATTTATTACTGTGCAAGACTTAGATGGATCTTTAAATCGATAAAGAATGGCGTTAGATAACACTCCTCCTGTTCCTCCACAACAACCTGATAATCAAACTCTTGACCCTTTAGGGGTATTAAATCCTAGTGGGCTTGAACCATTAGAAGGATTGCCAAGTCCAGGATTAACTATTGTACCAGAACTTTCATCTGGTAGGTATGATGTAGATCCATATAATGCAATTAGGTCTAATAGTTTATCAAGGTATGCAGGAAAAACATTTGATCCTGCAAACATCACTCAGCCTATAAGATATACAGATGAGAGTTTTACAAAGCTTCAAAAGACATTTGATAATCCAGATAGAGATAATCTATTTACAGAGATAGGGTTTTACCCATTTGAAAATAATGAGGATAGGTTTGCTAGAAGTTTAACAAGATGGCAAAAGATGGGTCTTGCGTGGGATCAAATGACTGGTCTTGCTGCAGAAACATTTAAAGAACAATGGGTTACAGAAGGTAAGTTTTGGAAAAATCTTGTCAGTGGTGATTTAAAAGAGGCATTTCTTCCATTTAGTGATACAAAGGAGTTGGCTGATATGGGTAGAACCATGCAGCAGATTTCTACAGAAAACTATATTCCTCTCACTGAAGCTGAACAAAGAGGAGATGAGTTTGGATTTGGAAAGTTTGCAACTACTGTTGGTCAATTTGGATTCACCCTAGGAACAATAGGAGCATTCAGTACACAATTAGTATTAGAGTTTGCTGCTGCAGCCATACTAGCTCCTGAAACTGAAGGAGCAAGTATTGCTGCTGCTGGCGCATCTTTAGTTAATAAAGTTAAGAGAATACTAACTCTAGGTAAGTTTTATAAAAATCTTAGTAAGATTGAAAACTCTATAGAGTCTGCTAATAAAATCAAACAAGCATATCAATACTTTACAAAATCTAGTAATATAAAGGCTGGTCTTGGTAGCTTTTATTCATTCACTAAACAATGGAATGCTGCTGCTGCAGAAGCAAAATTTGAAGCAGCATCATCATATGTTGATTATATGGATGAGGCTACAAGAAAAGCTAAGGAAGAGGGCAGGATGCTAACTCTAGGTGAGCGTGCAAATCTAGAGAAAGAAGCGTCTGATATTGCTATGGGCAATGGTATCACTAATACAGGACTGCTGTATGTGATGAACAGGATTAATATGGGCAACTTATTTAGAGGTCCATTTGGTGCTCAAAAAAGATTTTTATCTGAGCTTTCAGGAAATATAGGGGATGATTTGGTGAGAACAGCAAAAGGATGGGTGAGGAAAGGTACTCTTTCTATGTTTACTAAAGAAGGAGCTGCTGGTGCTGGTAAAGGTCTTTTTAAATGGGGTATTGATAGTGCATGGGAAGGTGTTCAAGAAGTTGTACAAGGATCATCTTCTGAGTTCTGGAACAAGTATTATAAAGATCAGTATGATAGAAAAAGTGGGTTTGAGCAAATGTACTTGGCAGGTAAAGCTGTATCTGATCACTTAGATGGTAAAAATGCTTTTGATGAGTTCATTAGTGGATTTATTATAGGTGTTCCTGGCACTGCTGTTAATATGAGTATAGGAAAGGCTCTGAACAGTACAGTGTACAAAAAACAAATGCAAGAAAGAAAAAACATTATTGATGATTATGCTGCAAAATTAAATAAATGGGAAGAGAATCCTCTGAGAGTATTTGACCCACGTATTGCTAATGCTAATAATCAGATGGAGTTTTCTAAACAAATGTCTGAGGCTATTAAAAGCGGGGACATTTATGCGTATAAGAATCTGCATAACCAGCAGATGAGGGATATGATTGTACTAGGATTGCGTACTGGTAAGCTAGAGTATATGATGGACACCATGCGTGATCAGTTGAATAATCTTAGTGCAGATGACTTTGAAGCAATATTTAAAGTGACTGCAGATTCAAGTAATAAGAAGTCTGCTATGGATTATCTTAATACTTTTGAACAAAAGGCTGCTGATATAGCAAAAGACTATGACAAAATAAAACAAGAGTTCCCTAATGCATGGTCTGATTTTTCTAAATTAAAAGATGGTACTGAGGAGAAAAAGAGAGGACAGCTTAGATATATAGCTTGGGAGAATGCTGTACAAGACTTAATATTTGAAAAAGATACCTATAGAAATGTTATAGGTAGGATGTCTAATATTCTGGGTGATGTCAAAGATTCATTAGGAGATGCTCTCTATAATCCTTTCTACACAGCTACATCTGATGAGAATATCACTACAGAGACTCTTCTATTACAAGATGAGATAAAGAATCTTAAGTCTGCAGAGACACAAGATGAAAAGACTAAGAAGCTGATTGCTGACAAAGAAAGACAATTAAGAGCTCTTAGCAAATGGAGAGACTCCAATAAACTTATTACAGAATCTTTTACAAGAGCAGAAGGATTCAGTTTGTCTATGGCTGAATTTACAGATGAGTCTAAAGCTGCATTCAAAGAGTTGATGGATGCTTATCAGGATACTATGGGTGGTGATATGCTTACGTCTGAACAGATTGAAGCTGGATATAAGGGGATGATTGATTATGCTCGTCTTAATAATGATAAGGGCAGGGCTGTCACTAATATATCTTTACTTTCATCACCTGAAGGTTTTGCTGAACAGTTTGACAGACATTTTGAATCAGCTACAAAATTTTATACAGCTGAGATGTTTAGAAGGCAAGCTGTTGTACAACTAAGAACAGAGTTGCTCAAGGAACTAGACTCTAATACTGATTTTGCTAATCAACCTAAGGTGAAGGTGTTGTATGCTAGGCTTAGAGAAGCTGCAGCAAATAGAGAGTTTGATACAGTGGATGAGTTGATGGATGAGATTCTTGATGAATATAATAATTATTATCAAACTGCTAAAGAGGTAGAAACAGCTCCTGAACAAATAGGAAATGTACATACAGTTAAACAAGATGCTGATGGCACATTCTCTGTAATAAGTCCACAGGGTAATTTAGTACAGAAGGGCATTGCTACAGAAGATGAAGCTAACGAGATTGCTAAGAATTTAGATGAAGCAATGTCGCAACAGCCTACTCCTCAACCAGTTGCAACTCCTCCAGTTACACAGCCTCCTACAAGACCTGATATACCATTAGGTAAAGTGGATGGTACTAACTATGAAGTGAAGGCTGATGGAGTTTATTTTGAAGGTGAAAAACTTGATAATCGCTTTAACAAATCAAATAGAGAGCTTATTGAAGCACATATAGAAGAAAGATTAAGAAAAGAAGAAATTGATTTTGAGAGAAGAGGTAAAGAAGTTTATGCTAAACAATATGGTTTAGATCCTAATATGACAGGAGTTATTCCTGCAATATACAAAGCAATTAAAGCTAAGTATGATGCAGAACTGGCTGCTTTAGAAGGTGGTAAACAAGCAGCTCCTGTTACACCTACACCATCAACCCCAACAGTAGATGTTGATAATCTTATTGAGAGGATTAGTAATGCTACACAAGATGAATTATTAGAAGATTTTGTTGATTACATCACTCCAGGTAATGCTAAATATGATTCACTATCTCCTGAGCAAAGAGACAAGGTGGAGATGGCTATATCACAAAGAGCTACTCAGCTTATAGGTCTTCCTAAAAAAGTCTATTCTCAAGATGATCCTCAATTCAAAGCAGCTTATAATACTGTAAGACAAAAGATTAGGGACCTGCTTAAGAATTCTAATGTTGCTATTTCAGTGGTGATAAAAGCATTTGAGGATTTTACACCAGTGCTAGATAGTCTGGCTGATAATATTGAGAGAGCAAAGTGGATGGATAAGGTTAATAATGAGAGGGATAGTATAGTGAGAACTCTTAAGAAGAATGCTGATTCTAAAAACATGGCTGCTCTCAAGTCTAGGATAGCTGATGCTATTAAAAATCTTCAGTTGTTGTCTGATATGGATGAGGCTGCTTTGACTATAATAGGTGAGCAGGCATCCCCTGAAATAAAAGAAGAGTTAATCAAATACTATGTGTCTCTTATAGATAAGAGATATCAAGAGGCTATTAATAAGATTGAACAGGAAGGGTCTGCTGAAAATGATAGTATTGTATTACAATACATTAATGATTTAGCTGCATATAAATCAAAGATTCAAGGTGCTCTTGAAATATTTAAACAGCAGAGTCAAACAGTAGCAACTAAAATGCAGGGGGTTAATCTAACAGTTGATGTAGATAATGATTATGAAAATGATACTCATGTATCAATTGTAAATGGTAAAACCAGTGGTAATCCTGCAACTGCAGGTCAAAAAGCTGCAATTAGTAATCTTATAAATGCTGGTACATTATCAGCAGATGTTGATGGTATTAATTTAGAAGCTTTAGGTACAAAAGCAGATGCTAGTGAGCATATTAATCTTGGTGTAGCTAGGATTTATACAATTAATATTAATAAAGCAGCTTATATATTTATAAGTACAGGAAAAATTGATGAACTAGAAGAACAAATTACTAACTATTTATTATCTAATAAAGGTAAAATATCAGAGGGTGAGATTAAATATAAAGCTAAAGATATTATAGATGATTTTAAAACTAGATATGCTCAGGATAAAGAATCAATTAAAGTAGCTGATATATTAGAAGAACTTAATATTCC
>Ga0315909_10001581_pt1 | contig 30674 bp, 28 predicted proteins | sample LakEriMetagenome_11_FD_203527 | JGI IMG/M metagenome (GOLD analysis project Ga0315909, IMG submission 203527) | Freshwater fungal communities from buoy surface, Lake Erie, Ohio, United States - Buoy 2 MA125 | ecosystem: Environmental > Aquatic > Freshwater > Lake | place: USA: Lake Erie, Ohio... | reverse complement strand
ACCCCTGCCTCTAGAAGGCGCTTGTAGAGGGCATTGGCGGCAATGAAATGCTCGGAGATTTCACCCTGCAATTTGAGTTTTACATAATCAGAAATGTCATCAATCGAATTCTGACGATTTTTCGTATCTTGACGACGAAGTTCAGGAATGGGAATATGTTCAACTAAGAGGTTGGCATCAGCATAACGCTGCGAAAACTCTTGAAAGGTAAAAGATCTATGCCTCAAAATTTGAGCTGCGATACCACGGTTAGTCTCAACTTCAAGAGTCATGTGAGCCTGCTCAAACACAGACCAGTGATTATGTTTAATACAATACTTCAGAAGACCAGAATAATTATCATTTTCCTGATTGTTTGGATTAGAAACTCTGGCAACATAAGCCATCGTTTTTTCCGCATCTGGAGTTACGCTAATAAGTTTTACTGTCATTTTGTTCCAAATCCTTTTGATGTTTTTGCTTCTAGTTCTGCGAGTTCTTCTTTAACAACTCGTAATTGTGCTTTCATTTCTTGTAATTGCTTATCAGAATAAAGATGTTCTTGTTTGATAAGTCTATTAAGAAGTTTAACAAGTTTTTTAGCTCTTATAGTCATAGTCCATAATCCTCCCCAAAGATTTCATCATAATCCAATCCAGCTAATACATTTTTTTCTTGTGGAGACATATTAGTTGGATTAATATCCGTATAAATTTCCGCTTTCAAAGAGTCCACAAGTAACTCTAAATTACGAACAATTAATTTTAATCTTTCGTTGTCCATATATTTTACTTAAACAATCCGTTGAATTTAATCATTTTTTTTCTGAACTCAGAATATATTCCTCCAAATGCTGATCTATAAATCTGAATATTCGATTGTCTTTCCATTTCTTCAACATCGACATAATTAATTGAAGACTCAAATTTTTTCCTATAAAAAGGAATTACTAACATTAATGGAGTACCAACATCAATGATTTGTTTACTAACATCCATTGTAGTTAATTCCATACCGCTCTTAATTCTATAATTGTATTCAAAAAACCAAGGAACATGAAAAGGACTTATATCAGTATGAATAATTCCAGTTGCGGTTGTGAAAGAATTATTCCTGTGCCAAATTGGGTGAGTAATTAGACACGATACATTTTTCTCGGTCTTAATTATCCAAGGACTATTAATTTTACCAAAATGATTATAAATTGGTTTATTTGGTAATGTAGAGAACTGATCGTCTGGATGAGCAACATAGTCTATCTCATAAGGACAATCTACCCAATTAACAACCAATTTATTTTGTTCATCTTCTCGGAAGATGAATGTTGTCCAATTAGGTATGATATATCCAAAATTTAAAAAGTCTTGAATTCCAGGACATCCTTTCACCCCAAGAGAACTATCAGGAATTAATGTATATGGATCTACACCACCAGCACTATTTCTAAGAAATCCAAACGGGCATTTACTTTTTTTATTAGGTAATTCAGATAACCAAGACGGAGACATCTTTGATGCTGAAACAGGTTCTGGAATACATTCTTTCAGATTCTTATCAGCATAAAAATTTACTTTTAAACTCATTTAAAAACAATTCATTTACTACTATTCTATACAAAAAAAGGGGAGAAGTCAATCCCCCCTGCTTAAAAAATTTTGGCGGAATTTTTTCCCACCTTTTGGTAAATCACTTTCGCTTTTTCTTTTGAGGTACTCGGTATCCCCAAAGTTTTGGATTGACTCTACCGTAACCAAAATCAATACTGCTTAAATTTTCACGAAACTTATCCCAGTACATATCAAATAAGCGAACTCTTGCTCCCCTAGTAAGATCAAAACAAATTTTGTCTTCTACAATGTACTTGACAATATAAGCATCATTTGGTGCTTCCTTAGTACACACATCAGTATACGAACCATTCTCAACCAAAATATCACATCCGTACTTTGATTTACAAGTTTCTCTTTCTGTCGGTGTCCAATGATCCATATGGTTTTCTTTTTCAAATGTCTCTGTAGACATTTCGGTAGTATTTTTTGCCATCATAATTACTCCAATTTATTAATTATTAAGAACGACCACCCCAAGTAATATCTGGATATGCTTGGGTAACAATATCCTTGGTGATTTTGTATTTTGTATCTAGTTTCTTATCCTTAACAAGGCAAATAATTTCTGCTTCTAAAGGATGAAGACCTTCAAGAATATTAATAAACATAGATTCTCTACGAATCTTACTAATCCCATCATTACCACCTTTCAGGAAATGATAGAAGTGCTTCCATTCTCTACGAATGGTTGTTCTCCCATCACCATCACTGCTTCCTAATGAAAAAGACCCAGCCTCATGCATCCTACGAACTTCGTGATCAATCTTAGTGCTTAAATTTCCACTATAAGATGTTTGTTCTGCATATCCCGAATATGGGACAGTTCCCTCAGGAAGTAAAGATATGATGCTTTCATCAAAATTCCAAATTAAAATAGCCTTTAAAGATGGATCTTCATACTTTTTAAGAACTTCTACTTTTTTAATATTGGATTTTTGTTTTGAAACAAGATGCAATACTTCAAATGTAAATGGATTATTCGGGAGATCTAAAGTTTCTACCGAAATAGTTCTCTTTGGTTTAACCTGAACTTTCGTATCAGTCTTCTGCTTCGTCGTCGTAGTCATAATCGTTTTCAAACCTTACTGCTAAAATTTCGTCTGGAATAATGTTTCCATGTTCATCATACATTTCTGGGTGGAATCTAGGAACTTCCTGATAATTCATCATGTACTCTCTAGCAACCCATCCAGTGACTAACCCCATTATAAGAAACAGAAAAGTTAGAAATGAACCAAAAACTAAACTTACTGCTAACATATGCTTTCTCCTAATGGGAAGTTTTTACTTTTTCTTAAACGATAAAGAAAACTCAAAGTATATTGTAAATTCTCTTTTGAAAAGAAAAATTAATTTCTCGAATATAATGTGAAAGATTTTAGGTTGCTTTTTTCTTCCCCCGTTTAAAATAAATTCAAACCCACGATTCATAGTGTTGCTATTATTTATGGGTAAATTAGACAATAGAATTCTCCTTTAAAAATTTTATTGTATCTACACAACCACCTAATTTATTTTCATCACAAAGAACCTGAGGGAAAGTGGAATTTTCTCCAAACTCAGAATAGAATTGCTCTTTGGTAAAGTGCTCATCCAAATTATACAATACAAATGATTGGTTTGTCAATTCCAACACACTTTTAATCTTCTCACAATAAGGACAACCAGACTTGCTATAAATTGTAAATTTCATATGTTTTTCTATAACCTATAGTAATTTATATTAAAACCATTGACTGAAGTTAATACCTTTATCCTGAAACAAATTAATATATGATTCTTTTTTTCTGATATAAAATTCTTTATCATCAAAAAAATGTTCATGAAATTCAATGAAGATGTCAGTAATATAATGAATGTTATTATCGTATATTAATTTATCTAGCACGGCAAATTCACTACCTTCAATATCCATTTTAATTAAAACGAAATCATCTGGAGAAGCAATTTCCCGTATAAATCCAGAAAAATCTATAGATCTAACTTTGTGCGTATGGTCATCATACTGAGTCATTGAAGATGGGGTGGGTCTATCATTCAGAATATTAGACCCTTGGCTTGTAAAAGAACCTTCTTCAGACTCATCATAATAATATGCCATTGCACAGTTAACATCTACTGTGCCCTTTTTATCAGATACTGCAGCGTTAAAATGCTTAATGTCAAAACCTTGATTTAGAAGTTCTAGATATTTTGGTTTTGACATTTTATATGTAATTGGGTTTGCTTCAAAACAATAGCATTCCCAATCTTGGTCGATAGAATATTTTTCGGCAAATTGACCAAACCCTTGGAACAAATGTGTTCCACAATCAAAGAATATTTTTTTCATTCCAGATATAAATCATAAATTCACATGAATAGTTATCAACGAAATCATTATCAAATATTTTATCTTTCAAGTCAATTGAATTTCCCCAAGAAATATTTTGGCGAGTACAGGACATTACTTTATAATTATTAAAATGAACTAAGTACTTATCTCTGAAGTTTTTAAATCTGGTACGATAATCCTTCCAATTTAAATGAACTTCCATGGCAATGAATTCGACATTATTTAGAAGGAAGAACATGTTCTCATCTTTAAAGATGGAATATTCACCACCCTCACAATCAATTTTTAAGAAATTAATTTTTTTAATTTTATTATCTTCTATAAATCTTTGGAATGTCGTGGTATCAAACTGCTGGTCATCTCCACCAAATATTTTAATTTCATCCGTGGGATTGTTTACTATTGCCTTATTCACATAAATTAGTTCATCATTTTTATAATATTCTGAACAGTTCTTTTTGAGTGTCTGAATAAGATTCTTAGATGGTTCTAGGCAGTAAACTTTTTCTGGATTGTTTGCAGCAATCGAACATGTAAATGGTCCGACACTTGCTCCAACATCAACTACAATATCACCTTCCTGCACATCTCTCCAAAATCTGTACACCTTCTCATGAATGATTTCGCGGTCAATAGTAATCATATCTTCATATGATAGATTTCCCCAGTCAAATGATGAATGGAAATTAAAATCTTCAGATTTCTTTTCAAGATGCTTAGAAATATCTATACCCATCTCGATTAGATTTTCATCAATAATTTTAGCATGTTCTTCTAGAACTTGATAGTTTTTCTTAATATCAATCAGAATACTACGTGCTTCTTCTGCTTTACCCCACCACCATCCAGACAGTGCTTTCTGAAATAGGACGCCATATTTACCAGGATAATCAACATCAGTACGAAGAGGAACTGAATCAAAGTCTGCATACATGAGTGCCTGGTCAGAATAGATGTAACAATCCTGCCACCACTGACGATTCTCGGCAAACCTTGCCAACAAATAATATGCTTCTGGTCTAGAAGGCATTAGGCACAGTGCTTGTTCCAACATAGACTTGGCACTACCATCACGAGTTCCTTGCCTTTCATAACAGGATGAACCTTTAATCAGAGCTTCGTATGCCAGGTTTTTATCTTCTGCTCTCTCGGCACACCTAAGGAAGTAAGAAAGTGCTGGAGCGGTATGACCTTGAGAATCATACCACATTGCCAATTCAAAATTTAAATCTGGATTTTCACAGTCTAGTGAATATCTAGTCAGTAATTCTTCTTCAAAGGTTTTATTTGAATCTTCCGAAAGACGTTCTTCGGGAAGTAAAAAGTTTTTAACTGTTGGAATATTAAAAACTTCTTTGGGAAGTTTTTCTAATGGATACTTTTTAAGTACGCTATTGACATGTCCAGAAACTGCAATCGATCCTTCCTTTGAAACATGAGATTCAATAAATGAATCCATTTCTTTTCCAGAACATTTTTTATAGACTATAAAATCAAAGTCATGATCGTAGTGACTGTATGAATGAGACTTAATTTTATTTCTGGCAGTGCCACCCATCCAGGAGAAGTGCCATCCCAAATCTTCATATCTTGAGTATCCTTCACCAACATATGAAATCTCATAGCAAATATTAAAATTAGATCTAATATCATTTGGACTATGAACAAGCAACTGTTTCTTAGTTGCCATGAACATAGAACAATCCCAAGGATAAGGGGAATTGCTTTGACTATTATATACTCTCAGGTCAGCCCTTCCCTGTAGATATACAAGGGGAATCTTAATGATTTTAGTTTGGTCAGCCTTGACAATACTCGAAATAAATGCAATGTTCTGTGGATTAATAATCTCGTCACAGTCACCGATAATGAATATTGTATCATCATCAAACTGGTTAATGACAGTCATCAGACCATCTCGTTGGATTCTCTCACGAGATCCAACTCTCATCTTTGCTTCATCATTATTATTGTAGAATCTATCATTAGCAGTATACTCAACCACATCATCATTAGAATGTAGTTTGAGTTCAACCACTTCTATCTTATTTTCATCCCACAATCCCAGTTCTTTGAGAGTATCTTTACAGGTGAATGGTTTTGGATTTCCAGTAAAGGTTCTGTCTGAATCAACAATAACAATCTTATCAACATAATCCTTCAACATATTAATGCGAAGTTCCAGAAGTTCCTTCTCATTAAAATAAATGAAGTAATCAACTATCATACTTCTTTTTGGAACTTTTGCTCTAATAGTAAGTGTCTTAGCCATAAGTGTTTTAATAGATTTTGTATTGTTCTCCCACAAGTCAACAATTCGATTGTGAGTATAATAATGATTCTTCTTTTGCCCGTCCTTTACATCACCATCATAACCTTCAAAGGTTGATTCGAATTCAATCTCCTCAACAAACAAAGGAATAGTATAAACCTTCCCACCTCCAGTAAACAGGATTGTTTCTATAAGTGGTTGAATTTCTGGATTAGAACACTCAAGATGATAAGAATTTTCTTTGATATGTGTATCAATAATTCTTTTGGCATAGTCACGCTTCATAATATAAGCGGTGACTGACCAATCATCCCATTGTCTTTCTCTTAAATTTAGATTGTCAAACTCTCCGCGAACAGTCATTAACTGAACACACTGCCAATCTTTTGGCAAACTTTCAACAAACTCTGTCCAAGTAAAGTTCCAGTAATTAACTGTATCTAAACTTAGATCATCCTCACAGAAAAAACCATACTCCTCATCAGTAGTATTATACCACTCTTTTATTGCTTTGAGATGAGATACTGCACATCCTTTCGTACCATCATTTAATGTATGAGAATACATTCCAGTAACTTTATCACTTGATGCGGCAAATCTTTTAGAGATAATACCTTTTGGTTCAATCTGATACTGATTGAATTGACTTTTCAAGTTCTTCTGCCTATCTAGACTTTCATCCAGACTTACATAATAGACCGTAGGAATTCCAGATAGTTTAGATAAATTTTTCTTTGCAAGATATTTTCTATCTCCCATATTTTCAATTCTCCATTGAATAACTTTCTCGACATGCGGGGATTTAATATCCTCAAACACTCTTTTATTTTCTTGAATAAGATGTTCGGCAATCACATAATCTAATTGCCATTGCACCTCTTCTCCAGAATACTTTTGCTCAACATATTGCCTATGATATTCCTCCAACTCTGGATTATAATTTTTGGAGTGAATAAATCTCTTACGGTCTGGATGAGGTAGATGTATTATACTATAATTAAAACTAATAGTCTTGTGTTGTAACCCCAAAAGTTCCAACCTATAGATCATATCAGAATCTTCCCACCCATAGGTGTCAATAGATTCATCGTATCCACCAACCTTATTAAAATTTTCTCTGCTAACAAATAAGATTCCTTTTAAGAACTTGAAGAAAGGACTATAAGAAAAACAATAATCTCTTATTTCTTCAATACTCATCTCACGATAATTAATTGCATATGCACCCAATTGTTCATTATAAAACTCAACTTGGTCTGTCCTAGCTAGACCAGACAGAAATGAATTTTCACTGACAGAAAACTGATCGAAAAAACTGACGTAGGGATTCAATACATAATCACAATCAAATTTGAGGATGTACTCCTGTGTGGCAAAACTTGCTGCAAGATTTAATGCATGAGACCAAACATATTTTTCTTCATTATTAACTCGTACAACTTTAATTCTAGAATCTAAATCGACAAGATGTTCGAGTGGTTCATCCGAACTCCAATCTACAATAACAATTTCCTTAACCTCATCAAAGTGCAACCAAGAATGTAGGGACAGTCTCAGTGCGTCATATCTATTCTTACATGCACAAATAATTGATACGCCCATATTACCCAAAAATAAAATCTTTTACAAACTTTTTAGGAGCTCGGAGAATATAGGCAGCATTATCTTGGAACCCAAAAGTAATTAGATAATCATTCTTATACTCACACATTCCTACGGCAAACTCAATTTCTCCACCAAGAAAATTAAACTGAGGAGATACCTTTACTATGTCCCATTCATCATTCCAAACAACAAACCGATGGCGATAGATACCATCTTTTCTACCAGCTTCACTTTTAGTTAAGTACGTTTCATGGTTAAGGCAGAAACGATGTTCCCCAAATGGAATTACTTGAGATCCTCCCCTAAGGTCAATACATCCCAAATCCTTCCAATTTTTTATGGTAACTGATTCAGTTGTATTATCTTTAATATTATACTTGACTACTTCAGTGCCATTAGTCCATTTAACAAAATGATATGGCATGTCCATAATTGGCATCCAGTTCTTTTCACAATAAGAACCAGCATCACCTTTATGACCTGGAATAGGAATCCTATTTCTAGACACTTCCTTGAATCCACTTCCCGTGAAAACAATTTCACAGAGTTCCATTCTTCCCGTACCAACCGTATCTAGGTCTCGTCTTACTCCACAAACATAAAGTTTATGATCCCAACGAACAATTCTACAATCTTCAAGACCAACAAAGTCCCAAAGTTCCTTTTCGGGGAAGTCCGAAGTGTCAATGTGATGATATGATTTAATTCTCATATTATCATCCATTTCGCACATAATGTTCCAAGTGCGAAGTCTCCAGTCATTTTCTGGATGAATATAAACTAATGGTCCCCAGTGGTGCTCAAATTTATTTTTTTCAGAATGATACAAAGTGTAGTTAATATTCCTCAGATTAACTAATACTTTATCTCCATCAATGTACACTGATGGATTTGTCAGTGATGGTCCTTTAAGTTCCTGAGAAGGAATAACTAATGGATGTATGCTTCCACCATTCTCTAATGCTAATTTTACAAAATTCATAAAGAATTCAATTTAGTCTTTAACTATGTATTATACTTCAATTTGACTCAGAAATCAACAGTATTAGTAGAAGGAAATGAACGATTTGGTCCCCACACAATTCTTACGGCACCATTTCCTCCAGCACCTTGAGTTGCAGCTTCAGCACCACCGCCACCACCCCCATAAAGACCTCCAGAACTACCAACACCACTTGTTCCGTTCCCGCCACCAGAACCACCGGCACCTGATGTTGTACCTGATGTACCTTGACCAAGAAGTCCTACACCACCACCACAAACTCCATCATCAAGACCATCTTCTCCGCCAGCAGCTCCACCACCTGCACCTTGGTTACCTGCAGCAAAAGTACCACCGTCGTTTACACCTGGACCACCATTTCCAGAATAACCACCAGCACCACCACCGCCAGCATTGAGGGCTGCAGCACTATCTCCACCCTTTCCACCATTACCACCACCGATCGTTCCACCAAAAGGACCAGTACCAATTGCAGTACCAGTTCCACCAGCACCACCTGTTGACGCCCCGTTTATATAAAGAGATGCAGTACCACCATTTGCTTGAACTAAAACATTTGCTCCCCTTTGAAGTACTGAGTTTCCACCATTAGTTCCATCAGTATTATTTGCAAGAGAAGCAGGACCTCCAGCACCAACAACAACTGTTAAAGTTTCTCCTGGTGTAACTGGAAGATTATTAATATACCTTAATCCGCCGCCGCCTGCACCTGATTGTTCTCTGTTTGCCTGTCCTCTTGCACCAGAAGCTCCACCACCAATAAGAACTGCTTGAATCTCATAAATACCTTGAGGAACAGTAAAGGTAAACGTTCCCGGAGTTATAAATTCCTCTTGTCCTATTGAATTGAAAAATCCAGAAAGTGCCGATATTACACTCATTTTATGTTATACCTGCTCCAGAAATCGCATATTCTCCAGTTTTAACGCAAAGAACAGTTGCAACACCTCTTTGCTGTATGAACCTATTACCAGTCTGTGCAGTTCCCGAAAGTCTTAAAGTAACCCCAGCACCTTGAGTAATTTGTTGCTGTGCTGCAGTATCATTATAAACTACAACGTTTTCCCCTACACCAAATACGTTTGCAATTGTAAGAGTTCCAGTAATTACAACTAATTTACCATTATCTGTTGCAAGAATAGTATCTCCAGAACCTAATGTGTCAGCTGATGCTGGAATTGTTGGTGGTCCAAAAGTTCCCTGGAGTCCTTGATTACCTTGGAGTCCCTGCATACCTTGGCGACCCTGAGTACCTTGAGTACCTTGGAATCCTTGAGTACCTTGAAGACCTTGATTTCCTTGATTACCTTGGAGTCCCTGAGTACCTTGAGTACCTTGGAATCCTTGAGTGCCTTGAAGACCTTGCGTACCTTGGCGACCCTGAGTACCTTGAGTTCCTTGGAATCCTTGAGTACCTTGGAGTCCCTGGTTACCTTGATTACCTTGGAGTCCCTGCATACCTTGGCGACCCTGAGTACCTTGAGTACCTTGGAATCCTTGAGTACCTTGAAGACCTTGTACACCTTGATTAGAAAGTCCTTGATTCCCCTGAGTTCCCTGGAATCCTTGAGTGCCTTGAAGACCTTGGTTTCCCTGATTACCTTGGAGTCCTTGAGTACCTTGAGTACCTTGAGTACCTTGAGTACCTTGGAATCCTTGAGTGCCTTGAAGACCTTGGTTTCCTTGATTACCCTGCAACCCTTGAGTACCTTGAGTACCTTGAAGACCTTGAACTCCTTGGCGTCCCTGATTACCTTGATTACCTTGAAGTCCCTGAGTACCTTGAGTACCTTGAGTACCTTGGAATCCTTGAGTGCCTTGAAGACCTTGGTTTCCTTGATTACCTTGCAGCCCCTGAACTCCTTGAGTACCTTGATTACCTTGAAGACCTTGGTTACCTTGGTTACCCTGAGTGCCTTGATTACCTTGGAGTCCCTGGTTACCTTGATTACCTTGAAGTCCCTGGTTACCTTGATTACCCTGCAACCCTTGATTACCCTGCAACCCTTGAGTACCTTGAGTACCTTGAAGACCTTGAACTCCTTGGCGTCCCTGATTACCTTGATTACCTTGAAGTCCCTGAGTACCTTGAGTACCTTGAGTACCCTGGAATCCTTGAGTACCCTGCAACCCTTGATTACCTTGATTACCTTGAAGTCCCTGAGTACCTTGAGTACCCTGAGTACCCTGGAATCCTTGAGTACCCTGCAACCCTTGAGTACCTTGAGTACCTTGAAGACCTTGAACCCCTTGGCGACCTTGGTTTCCTTGATTACCCTGCAACCCTTGAGTACCTTGAGTACCTTGAAGACCTTGAACTCCTTGGCGTCCCTGATTACCTTGATTACCTTGAAGTCCCTGAGTTCCTTGAACTCCAAAATTACCTTGAAGACCTTGAAGACCTTGAACTCCCTGCCCAGCAAATAATCCGTCTAGACCCTGAGTGCCTTGAGTACCTTGGAAACCTTGAGTACCCTGTAACCCTTGGTTTCCTTGAGTACCCTGATCTCCAAGAGAACCTTGAAGACCCTGAGCACCCTGAACTGCTACAGAGGATACAACTTTTACAGCATTTTCTTGTCCGACTCTAACTCTTATACTTGACATTATGCCGACGAATTCCAGGTAAAAAGAATTTATAATTTAAAATATTTGCTGAACCAAACGACAACAAACACGGTTTTCTATATTTATACTTTATCAAGAAGCATTATTTCTTCGAGGTGAATATTGATAAAGATTTGATATTTTTTCTGGTACTATCCAATCTTTTATTTTCTGATATTTAACATCACAAAAAAACTCCTGAGAAGAATACCATTCTTCCCAAGGAGTATGACCTTTCGATTGATTGCAAGAATGGCAACAACAAACTACATTCTTGGTAGTATCACCACCACCTTTTGATTGGGGAACTATATGATCGATAGTCAGATTTTCTTCTGAGTTACAATAAGCACATTTGTTTTCCCAACTTTCCTTAATATGTTTTCTCCATATTCGTTTAGCATCCCCAGAACTTGTCGTATAAAGATTGAACAAATATTCCTTGGGCGAATGGAGAGGTCCCATAAGTTTCTGCGACTTACCATTATTTATTTTAAACTTTCACAGGTTCTTGTTGCCCCTCAGGAAGTTTAATTTGTGGCAATGATGTAGGTACATTTTCCATTACTTCTTCTACTCTCCAAGAACCACCAACTCCTCCGTCCATATTCACAATAATCTCTGAAGTTGGAAGTGCCTTCGGCATTTCAACATCAATAACTGGACTCATTAGCATTTTGTTTGTTGTGATAGTTCTATTTTGAGAGTCAAAAGAGACCATCGCCATAGCATCTGAATATTCGGCACAATCCACAATCTTCTTTCCAGTGTTTTTATCAATCACTGAAAAGTAGTTTTCACTATTGTACTTTTTCATTTTTTGAAGTCTTTTCATTATTATAAGGTACTTTAGTTGGTCTGTAAAGACCTGGCCAAGTATCACGAATGATATTGGCCAGTTTATCTGGGGTTGTTGAAGAGATCATTTATGATTATATTTTTCTGGATGTTCCAAACTATCTATTGCGAAATATGAGAATGGTGCCGTGACAAATCCACTAATCACAATCATAACATATGTGTGATTTGATAACCAGTGTGCGAAAATTTTAATCATTTTTACTCTTCAGAACCTCTTCCCAGTCCTTTTGGAATTGTTCTAGACCCTTCTCAGTCATAATGTTCTTATACATTGCCCAGAATACGACTGGAGGGATTGTAACGACATCTGCACCATATACGGCACACTGCTCTACCTGTCTCACATCACGAATAGATGCTGCAAGAATTTGTGTATGAGTGTATGATTGGTCAAATACCTTACGAATGTTTCTAATCAGTTCAATACCATCTACCGAATTATCCATCCAACGACCGACAAATGGTGAGATATAAGTTGCTCCCGCCTTTGATGCGAGTATTGCCTGTGCCACCGAGAACACCAGAGTTACATTCGTCTTAACTCCAACCGAAGAAAGTTGCTTACATGCCTTCAGTCCTTCAACGGTACAGGGAAGTTTAATTGTAACGTGTGGTGCAATTGTATAATACTTCTGTGCTTGTGAGAGCATTTCTTCTGCAGTATCTGCAACGACTTCTGCTGAAATGCTTTCTAACTCTGAAAATGTACTTGAAATTTCTTTAATAACTTCTTGAAGTTGCCTACCACTTTTCAAAATTAAAGTGGGATTTGTGGTGACTCCATCCAATAATCCAGCATCATATGCTGGTCCAATCATTGAAACGTCTGCTGTATCTAAAAAGATTTTCATAAAAGAGAAAAAACTCCTTAGTAATTATAAGGACTTATTTTTATTTGATAAGGTTTTGTTATGAATTGAAGATATTATATGATGGACATTATGAAAAGAAAGATGCCGAAGAGTTGGAAGAACAGGAGGATGAGGAGCATAAAAAAAGGAGTTCAGAGAACTCCTTGTATTTATTTTAGAGTGCGTTGCCTCTTGGTAGAACTTCCTCAGGAAAAACGAATCGTTCTCCCGGTTGATCTACAGGAGCCATCCATGCTCTAAGTCCCTCATTAAGGAGGATATTCTTTGTATAGAACGTTTCAAACTCTGGATCCTCTGCTGCTCTAATTTCCTGACTCACAAAATCGTAAGCACGAAGATTAAGAGCCAGACCAATAATACCAATGCTACTAGTCCATAACCCCATGACAGGTACAAACAGCATGAAAAAATGAAGCCAACGCTTATTACTAAAAGCAATGCCGAAGATCTGACTCCAGAAGCGGTTTGCCGTAACCATGGAATAAGTTTCCTCTTCCTGAGTCGGTTCAAATGCTTTGAATGTGTTTGCTTGTTCACTGTCTTCAAATAGTGTGTTTTCTACTGTTGCACCGTGAATCGCACAGAGTAATGCTCCACCAAGAATACCAGCAACTCCCATCATATGAAAGGGGTTGAGAGTCCAATTGTGGAAACCCTGAAGAAACAGAAGGAACCTGAAGATTGCTGCTACACCAAAGGATGGAGCAAAGAACCAACTGGATTGCCCCAGAGGATACATCAGGAACACAGAAACGAATACGGCAATCGGACCAGAGAATGCGATGGCATTGTAAGGACGAATACCAACTAATCGGGCAATCTCAAACTGGCGAAGCATAAATCCAATTAGAGCGAAAGCCCCGTGGAGTGCCACAAAAGTCCAGAGTCCCCCAAGTTGGAACCAGCGGACGATATCCCCTTGAGACTCAGGACCCCAAAGTAGAAGAAGAGAATGACCCATAGCATCAGCAGGGGTCGATACTGCAGATGTTAAGAAGTTGCAACCTTCAAGGTAAGAACTCGCAATACCGTGTGTGTACCACGATGAAACAAATGTTGTTCCAGTCAACCAACCACCCAGAGCAAGATATGCTGTTGGAAATAAGAGTAAACCACTCCATCCAACGAATACAAATCTGTCCCTTTTCAACCAATCATCAAGTAAATCAAACCAACCTTTTTGTTGATTTGGTAGTGAAAGTGTAGAAGAAGTCATAACCTCATATGTATTTCTCATATTTAGTTTACAATAGTTTACAAAGGAAGTCAATAAGTGTTTCTACTCATCCACAATACATTACCGAAAGAGTGAAGACGACAAACACAATCACGGTGAATCCCATCATTCCTACTCCTGCCCAGATTACCCAGGGTTCCATAGGGTGGTGTTGATTATTATGAGACATTGGCTTTATGCTTTTGTAGATATTTAACTGCATTAGTTAGTGTGCTGATATTATCTCCTACCATTCCAAGCATCCTATTACAATTACTACAAAGCAATCCACGAACCTTTCCAGTATTATGGTCGTGGTCAACATAAAGATTGTTACTATCCTTTCTACCATTAGTATTTGGATTTAGACAAATAGCACACACTTCATTTTGTTCTTGGAGAATGTTCTTATATTGCTCCAAACCAAAATCTTCACCATAAGTATACTTTAGCATATAATCCTTCTTATCATCATAAGAAGGTTTTTTGTCTTTATAGTCTTTACTATAACAATCCTTACACCTCTTATGACCTTTATAATATTCAGAAATAAGTTTTTCTACACCACACTTATTACAAATAATGTGAGTTTTAGTCGCCCAGTTTTCAGCATAAGTTTTTTCCTCACATCTTAAACACCTTCTACGACCTTCTCTAAAATCAGAGATAGGAAGTTCTTGTGTACAGGTTCTACAAATCTTCGTGGTTCTCATTATGGTGTTTAATCTTTTAACTATTTATAAAATCTTAAACTCCATTATAGCATAAAAAAAGAGACCCGTAAAGGGTCTCTAATTTTATCAACCGATTGCGGGAGCAGTAAGAGCAACAGGAGTTGCTTCTGCAGCAGCAAGGTCAAGTGGGAAGTTGTGCTTCCATTTTGGACTATATCTTCACCATACTCTTTATGAGGTTAGGTGTCGGACGCTATTGGTGTATTACATCTCACGCTTGAGAAACCACCTAGTCTCTGAACCTTCCAACCAAGTTCGTGGTTGGCTTGGCTGCTGATTGCCTGTTAAGGTTTCCAGCAGTTCATCCGAAGTTTATCTTACCTTTTCAGATAAGAGCGCCCACAAATCGAGCGTTGCGTTCGTGCATTACCTCCATTCCGAGTCCTGCACGATTGAGCACATCTGCCCAAGTATTAATAACTTTACCTTGTCCATCAACGATAGATTGGTTAAAGTTGAAACCGTTGCACTGAACCCTTAAATTTACCATCTTTAAGGAGTGGACTATATCTTCATCCATTTAGGATGTCGGGCGCTATTGGTGTATTACATCTCACGCTTGAGAAACCACCTAGTCTCTGAACCTTTCCAAGAAGCGTCTTGGACTTGGCTGCTGATTACCCATTTAGGAGGGCTTCCAGCAGTTCACCCGATGTTTACCGTCAGATTGCTAAGACGGGACCCCGACGATTGAGGTTAAAAGCCATCGTAGAAACACCAAGAGCGGTGAACCAGATGCCCACAACGGGCCAGGCAGCAAGGAAGAAGTGCAGCGAACGTGAGTTATTAAAGGAAGCATATTGGAAAATAAGGCGTCCAAAATAACCATGAGCAGCAACGATGTTGTATGTCTCTTCTTCTTGTCCGAACTTATAACCGTAGTTCTGCGACTCATTCTCAGTGGTTTCACGAACCAGCGAGGAAGTAACCAGAGAACCGTGCATCGCAGAGAACAGTGAACCACCGAAGACACCAGCAACTCCAAGCATATGGAAGGGGTGCATCAGAATGTTATGTTCTGCCTGGAATACAAGCATATAGTTAAAAGTACCAGAAATGCCCAGTGGCATAGCGTCAGAGAAAGAACCTTGACCGAAAGGATACACCAGGAATACGGCACTCGCAGCAGCAACAGGTGCGCTGTAAGCAACACAGATCCAAGGGCGCATACCTAGGCGGTATGAAAGTTCCCATTCACGACCCATATAAGCATAAATGCCAATGAGGAAGTGAAATACAACAAGTTGGAAAGGTCCACCATTATAAAGCCATTCATCAAGACTCGCTGCTTCCCAGATAGGATAGAAGTGAAGTCCGATTGCATTAGAAGAAGGAACAACGGCACCAGAGATGATGTTGTTTCCGTACATGAGAGAACCAGCAACTGGTTCGCGGATGCCGTCAATGTCCACAGGGGGAGCACCAACGAATGCAATGATGAAGCAAGTCGTTGCCGCAAGCAGGCAAGGAATCATCAGAACACCAAACCAACCAACATAAAGACGGTTGTTTGTAGAAGTCACCCACTCGCAGAATTGTTGCCAGGGGTTAATAGTTGAACGTGAAGCGATTGTAGCAGTCATTTGTTAAAAGGGTAAGTATGAATTCAGGGGGGACTGAACAGTTACAGATATTCCCATGACACCCTCCATCATGGGTATGAGAGATGCTTTACTTCTCGTGATCTCGGTTGGAGAAGACGCGGAATGTTAGGATTCCCTAACCCCGTGTATGTATATATGATAACACGGTGGGGAAATGCTGTCAACCCCTTTTGAAAAATTTAACTGACTGAATAAAAATGTCTTCTTGGTTCAAGAGCATATGTGATATATGCTGCAGTATTGTTTGTTGTTGTTACTGTTGTTTGACCAGAGGCTCCTGCAACTCCCAATAATGCGGTGGCAACACCAAAACCACCACCAGTACCAGTTGCTACGGTCTGATCAAATCTTTCTGTTGGAGCACCAGTAGTTGCGTTTGCCCAGGCACTGAAAGTAGTATTAGTTGCAGCTAAGTCTCTATCTGATGCAACAACATTTACAATCATACATTGTGATCGAGTCGTAGTAACCTGAGGCAAAGTTAAAGATGTTGCCGCTGCTGCTTGAACTCCACCAGCACTCGTATTAAATGGGTTTAATTGGTCTACATTTCTGAAAGCTAGGATTACTGCCGCAGTATGGTCACGAGCATTTCCATCAGTGATTCCAATATTTGCCTCTGTTCCTGCCGTGAACTTATAGAAAACAGTCAATCTAACTCCACCGGCAACACCAGCACCTCCAGTCCCTTGAGGAGCAGCACCAGGAGCGGCAACATATTGAGCACCAATCTCACCAGTAATATCTGCCTCTACAACTACTTGGTTAGCAGTTTCAACAAGAAGAAGTAATAAATCTCCTCTTCTTATACCAGCAGGAGCAGCTAAGTTTGTAACGTTATTTGTACCAGATTGTAGTGTTCCTGCAGCAACGAACGTAGGGTAACTCATAGATAAGAATTAGAAAACTAATGATACACTTAATGCACTCACAATTCCAGACGATGCAGTAACTGACATCCAAACAAAGCTTCCGCTTGTGATTGTTGGGTTTGTGAATGAACTTGTAGTATTTACCGTTGCAGTGTTTACAGTGATTACTGTAGAAGTAACGTTAGTTCCACCAGACCCTAGCGTTGCTCCGAAAACAAGGTTGAATGATGCACTTGGAGTAGTTGTACCAAATACTGCGGAATAGACGTTAGAAAGAGTGATGCCAACATTAGTATAGAAAATTGGTACAACATCACCAGCTGCTGGGTTAATTACTGTGATTGCTCTTGGACTTGGATCTCCAAGTAGACCCTGAAGTCCTTGAGTACCTTGGAGACCTTGATTACCATCATTACCTTGAAGACCCTGGAGACCTTGAGTACCTTGAAGTCCAGCTCCAGTAGTGCCTTGAGTTCCTTGGAATCCTGCTTGCCCCTGTACACCTTGGAGTCCTTGAATCCCTTGGCGACCTTGGTTTCCCTGAGTACCTTGGAGTCCTTGAGTACCTTGAAGACCTTGGTTTCCTTGGGCACCCTGTAAACCATCACTTCCTACAAATCCAGCTTGCCCCTGTACACCTTGGAGTCCTTGAGTACCTTGGTTTCCTTGGGCACCCTGTAAACCATCACTTCCTACAAATCCAGCTTGCCCTTGAGTTCCCTGCAGTCCTTGATTGGAAAGTCCCTGAAGTCCCTGAAGTCCTTGGGTTGCTTGAACACCTTGGAGTCCCTGCATACCTTGGCGACCCTGATTCCCTTGGGTTCCCTGAAGTCCCTGAGTTCCCTGATTACCCTGAGTACCTTGAAGACCTTGAGTTCCCTGATTACCCTGAGTACCTTGAAGACCTTGAGTACCCTGAGTTCCTTGATTGCCTTGGAGTCCTTGAGTACCTTGTGTTCCTTGATTACCTTGAAGACCTTGGTTACCCTGGTTACCTTGAAGACCCTGGTTACCTTGAGTTCCCTGTGTTCCTTGAAGACCTTGGTTACCTTGAGTTCCCTGTGTGCCTTGAAGACCCTGAGTACCCTGCATACCTTGGCGACCCTGGTTACCCTGGTTACCTTGGAGTCCCTGGTTACCCTGTAGTCCCTGGTTACCTTGATTACCCTGTAGTCCCTGGTTACCTTGAGTTCCCTGTGTTCCTTGAAGACCTTGGTTACCCTGATTACCTTGGTTACCCTGAAGTCCTTGATTACCCTGAGTACCTTGGAATCCCTGAGTACCTTGGAATCCTTGAACACCTTGAAGTCCTTGGATACCTTGATTCCCCTGAGTACCCTGCACACCTTGAAGTCCTTGGTCACCTTGAATTTGACCTACATTATTCCAAATACTTCCATCATAAACCCATAAAAATCCAGTATCATCGGCAATAATACCAGTACCATTTGTTGGTGGATACCAAGGATAAGTAAAATCTTGAAAAGGATCAGTTAATGCAGTAGACCCAATGCCAGAAGTTTTTGATGGAATAGATCCACTGATAGTAACCGAAGTTCCATCATTACCACGGGTTCCCTGAGCACCCTGAAGTCCTTGAGTTCCCTGATTACCTTGATTACCTTGAAGACCTTGATTGCTTAATCCCTGGAGACCTTGCAATCCTTGAACTCCCTGGAATCCTTGAACACCCTGAAGACCTTGAACTCCTTGGCGTCCCTGATTACCTTGAGTTCCCTGAAGTCCCTGATTTCCTTGAGTACCCTGATTACCTTGGAGTCCTTGATTACCTTGGAGTCCTTGATTACCTTGAGTACCTTGAGTTCCCTGAAGTCCTTGGTTACCCTGAGTACCTTGAAGACCCTGAGTTCCCTGGTTACTTTGAGCACCCTGAGTACCTTGAAGTCCTTGGTTACCCTGAGTACCTTGATTACCTTGGAGTCCCTGGTTTCCTTGATTGCCCTGTGTGCCTTGGTTACCCTGAGTTCCTTGAAGTCCTTGAGTTCCCTGGTTACCCTGGTTTCCCTGAGTACCTTGAAGACCTTGGTTACCTTGAGTTCCCTGAGTACCTTGAAGACCTTGGTTACCCTGATTACCTTGAAGACCTTGATTACCCTGAGTTCCTTGAGTTCCTTGGAATCCCTGAGTACCCTGGAGTCCTTGGTTACCTTGAAGACCTTGATTACCCTGAGTTCCTTGAGTTCCTTGGAATCCCTGAGTACCCTGAAGACCTTGGTTTCCTTGAGTTCCTTGGCGTCCCTGAAGTCCTTGAGTCCCCTGAAGTCCTTGATTACCTTGAGTTCCTTGATTACCTTGGAGTCCTTGATTGCCTTGAGTTCCTTGATTACCTTGGAGTCCTTGATTGCCTTGAGTACCTTGAGTCCCCTGAAGTCCTTGATTGCCTTGAGTACCTTGAGTCGCCTGCAATCCTTGAGTACCTTGAGTTCCTTGGCGTCCCTGAAATCCTTGAGTCCCCTGAAGTCCTTGATTACCTTGAGTTCCTTGATTACCTTGGAGTCCTTGAGTTCCCTGAGTGCCTTGAGTTCCTTGGAATCCCTGAGTACCCTGAAAGCCTTGCGATCCTGTAGTTCCCTGAACACCACCACCCTCAATAGTGATGGTTGCGATACCAGAATTTACGGTTACAGTAGAAATTCCACTCCCACGAAAATCTAATACTGTGGCACCAGTTCCTACTGTACCACCAACAGTATTAATACCAACACCTGCGATAGAAGTTCCCCAATCAGTATTTCCATCAGCATCTATGAGTTGTAAAACTTTCCCAGCAGTTCCTAAAGTTGATGGAAGAGTAACTGTATATCCAATTCCAACGGTATTTGGAGACTTAATGTCTACATAACCACTTTCATTTCCATCATAAAGTTTAATTTTTGCACCAGTGGATCCAACACCAATGACTTCGGCATTTTTGAGAATTTGAACTCTGGATAATTCTGCCATTTTATGCTTGTGCCTCCGTCCACTTTAGGGAAATGTCAAGTGTTACTGCCTGAACGTTTTGATTTGCAATCACAAGTGCCAGAACTTCCGGACCATCTGGATATGTTAAGTCTCCACCAATGATAGAATTTTGAACCTCTTTAATTCTAGTTAAATCATATTCGGTAGATCCACTCAGAGATAAGAATCTGAAAAGAACTTCACCATCAGTAGGAACATCAGTAAAAGATGCATTATATTGAGCAAATGATGGCTGGAATACTGTGGCAACGCCAACGGTAGTTCGATTCGCATTAATCCAGAATCCTTCACCACCTATTGCATTACTTGGATTCAGAATTCCTGCAATCTCAACGTTTCTTCCAGAAATGTTGTTGATGGATACAGAACTAAATTTAGTTTGTGAACGGTTGATAACTTCTCTTTGACCAAGTGCTCCTGGAATCGTGTTAGATACCGATGGAGCTGGACGGAATAATAATACATTTCGTGTGGTATTTCCAGGAATTACAACGTTAAATCGCGCAAGACTGAATAAGAATCCAGTATCATCATCAAACCCACCATCTAGAATGACCGCCGCGCCCCAGTGAGAAATAGATGGGGAACAAGTAGTGTTCAACAGAATGACGCTTGAATCTACTGGATGATTCTGTGAAGAAGAAACTCCAGTAAAAGTTCTGTTCTGACCTGAAAGGAATAAATTAAACTCTGCAGTGGTAGTAATTCCCGTTAAAGTATTTCCACTGACTCCAGTGTATGACATAATTTCATCATAAGTCACACCACTAGTTGTAGAATTAACCAGAACAAAATTTTTCTTTCCTGCCGCAGGAGTCGGGAAGGTACTTGCATCATTAAGAAGAAGTGATGTAGTTGTTACTCCAGTGGCAGATGTTAATTTTTGTACGGATGTAAAATTAGAAACCTCATATCTTGTTGGGAGATTTCCAGATCTCATGTATGCTTCAGTGTTTACATTACTATTTGAGAATCTATGAACCGTGATAAACTCACCAAGAGGTCCACGAATCATAAAATCAATAAAACCAGCACCATACCAAGAATACTGCATGGCATACATCTGCATCTTATTGACATCAATATTAAATCCAGATGGTCCAGTTCCATCTATCGTATCATAATTAAATTCATGTTGTTTAACCCTTACATTAGTAACTTTAGAAATTTTATTACCCGTACTATCAACTCCACGATATTCTGGAGAAATTGTAATCAAAGTATCACTTTGAATTGAGGTAATTAAGTATAGTTGCCCTTTAATTACAATCTTTTCACCAACACTTAATTGTTGTGTAAAGAGTGTATTTGTGCCGGTCACAGAACGGATACCATTCAAAACATCAGCGGTTCCTGAAATCTGTTGAGTTGCAGAACGTCTAACTACATATAAGTCTTTACCATCATACTCCCAGAACATTCCATTACTATCATCAAACATTCCAGCACGGATTGCACAACCAGTCCATTTAGTAACAGCAACTCTCGCAATATCAGTAAAAACTGCAGGCGTAACAGTAGGAGCACTTGCGGCAGTTACTCTAAAAATCTTGGATGAAACAATTTCTTCTACAATATAAGTTCCATTATAATTGGCACTTGTAACTCCAGTAATTTTTACCGTAGCACCAATTTGAAGACCATGTTCTTCTGAAGTAGTAATTGTAATATAAGGATTACTGTAAGTTATTGTTTCAATATCATAGTTTGGTGCAAGCAAGGCACCAGTTGAATAGAAAAATCCTTTGCCAGATTGATAACGGAAGTATCTTTTGGTCTGTCTCTTTGCTTCTAATCCATGAATTGGATAGAAGTTACTAATGCGGATACCACCATCGAATGGGCGATGAACAAAGTTAGCATCATTCTTACCATATAATGTTATATTTCCTGTAGTAATTCCCCCAACATTTTGCCCAGCATCATAAACAATTCTTGTTCCGTTGGGGACTTTATTTACGAAGAAACTACCTTCATGATTCTGTAAACCTGCAGTGGAATCCAATACTGCAATAGGAGACCCTGGAACAAGTCCATGATTTTCATTAAAATCTATCGTAACAAAAGTAGTTGATCCAGAAGAAACTGTTGATACACCACTAATTGCAATAGATGTACTACCAAAAATAGCACCCTTTTTAACACTAATATATGAAGTATATACGCTTCCAGCAGCAATAAATCCTTTTGCTTTATAAGTAAATGATGTTGAACCGTCAGATGTTGTTGTTAAAAATATACCTTCTGCTAATTCATTCAATGTTCCAGAAACTGAAACTGGAGTATCAATTGAAAGTGCTTCTCCAGCAGAAACCGTAATCGTAATATTAGAAAATCCTGAGGCTCCATCTGAAGTAATATCAGTTACAGTAAGTGGAAGACTAGGAAGTTCATAAAAGGATGGAATATTTCGGTTTAATCCCAGTCCCTGCCATTTGGTATCTTGCAGACCATATTCAAAGTCAGCGTCAATAAGTGATGTTGGATTTGATACTCGGATTCTTTCAATGGCATCAGTTCCAAAATCATAAGGTCTTACCTTCAACCCATGCCTTTCATCATCGATATAAATTGACAATTCATCACTGTCATTCATTGCAGTGGTATCATATTCTAAAGTAAATGTGCAGGTGCCATCAATTGAATAAGGAAAATCTGCATCTTGTGTGTATATGTGCTCATGCGTTCTAGTAGCACCCTTACCAGCTTCAAATTGATTAAAAATTACAACTCCTCTAGTTGCATTATTAATCAATAAAATATCATGTAATTCAATATGCCCAGGAATCTTTACAGTCTTAGCACTGGCATCAAATACCCAATGTTCTTCCTTCCTTTTTGCCATTGCTAATTACACTCCGAATACGATTGCATAAGTGATTGGTTCTCCTGCTGGGGCAAAAGCAGTTGTTGGCGAATTAGTAGATTTTATTGCTACTCCAAAAAATGCCATTCCTCTTCTCGGTGCCTCTACAAAATTAATTTTAATTGGATCTGTTGTTCTATTAGTTCCACCACTTATATAGAATCCAGCATTTTGTGTTGGATCTGGTTGCTGAACAACTCCACCTACAGATATGAGCAATCTTGCTGCACTATCTATCTCACTATTTATGAAGTTGGTTGCACTATTAGAAATAGTAAATTGAGTTGTAACTCCATTGAATTGAGATGAAACATCATCAAGAATTACCGATTGGTCAGGAACTGATGCAGTAGGTCCAATAATACCTTGGAGTCCTTGGTGCCCTTGAGTACCTTGGCGTCCCTGAAGTCCCTGAGTACCTTGGAGTCCTTGAGCTCCCTGTCCAGCAAACAATCCGTCTAGACCCTGAACACCTTGGCGTCCCTGAAGTCCTTGATTACCTTGAACACCTTGATTTCCCTGCCCAGCATATGCACCATCCAGACCTTGAGTGCCCTGGCGTCCTTGAAGACCTTGGATTCCTTGCTGCCCCTGAATACCCTGAAGTCCCTGAGTTCCTAAAACACCTTGACGACCTTGAGTGCCCTGAAGACCTTGAATTCCTTGAAGTCCCTGAGCACCCTGAAAACCTAGAGTTCCCTGAGTGCCCTGCAGTCCTTGAGTACCTTGGCGTCCCTGTAAGCCCTGATTACCCTGAAGACCCTGGTTGCCCTGATTACCTTGAAGACCTTGAGTACCTTGGCGTCCTTGAAGACCTTGAGTTCCCTGAAGTCCTTGAGTGCCTTGTGTACCTTGAGATCCCTGCAGTCCTTGAACACCTTGTCCGGCAAATAATCCAGATAGACCCTGATTGCCCTGAAGACCCTGAAGTCCCTGAGTACCCTGAGTACCCTGAGTACCTTGAAGACCTTGCGAACCTTGGATTCCCTGAACACCCTGAATTCCCTGATCACCTTGAAGACCTTGAATACCTTGAATACCTTGATTTCCTTGATTTCCCTGAGTACCTTGAAACCCCTGAGTACCTTGAAATCCTTGAGTGCCCTGAAGTCCTTGAACACCATTGGCATAACCTACCCACTGCTGCCTATCCGCACTCCAAATGTAGGTACTTTCTGCAGTGGTAAAAATTTGATTTGGTGTAGGAGAACTCGGAAAATTTATTGCCATCGAAGATTTTTAAGTATTTATTTAAGGAACTAAAACTGTACTCAAAATACCAGAATCATCAACTATGAGTCTATATTTTGTATTATTAGGTGATGTAAGAATTACACCTTCAGAAGTATTAATACCCACTCTAATATCTCCTCCAGATACCATGAGTTTTGATGTTGGATTTGTGGTTCCTATACCGACAGAACCACTCACATAAGCGCCACCAGTTACTTGAAGTTTTTGGTTTATTGTTCCAGTTGAAGTGGCAGAACCAACAAATAAATTAGTTCCAGAGTTAATAACTACAGTGCCAAAACCCACAGTTGGTCCAACATTAATTTGAGTAAACGATCCAGCAGCGCCACCAGTACCAAAGTTTATTGTCTTACTTGCTGCTGCGACAGAAACTCCTGCTTGAATATTGGTTGTTTGTGAGACAGTTGCCTGCCCCAAAGTCATAGTACCAGTTTGTGCCGTTCCACCAAAAGTTAAAGTTCCACTTGTTAACCCACCAGCCATTGCAATATTAGTGGTAGTATTTCCCCCAAGAAGTGTTGCGGCAATGTTACCAACAGTAATAGTTCCACCAGAAACTGTTAAGTTTGAAGTAACCGTCAAAGCACCAGGAATACTAGTGTTTCCACTACCATCAAGAAGGGTTAAAGTCCTCGTTAAAGTGGTAAATGTTCCGGTGTATTGTCTTACATGAATTGGTTCAGTTCCATCATCGGCAGTTGCAATTTCAACATATCCAGCATTAGATGCAGTGCCGCCAATAAGAATTCTAAACTGGTCATTGTCCGCCATATTACCGCGAACAATTTCAGTTGTACCAGTTCCTGTTACTGTATTAGTAATATTACCAGTAACATTACCAATGAATCCATTAGGAGCAGATACAGATCCACTAAAAATACCAGATAATCTTACATTACCAAAAATATTAACATCCTTTAATTCTAAAGGTTGATTTAAATTATGTTTGTAGTTATTAATTGCCATTTGTTTTTACCTCCTAGGGCAATTAATAATTACGCCTGCGCCTCAGTCCAAGATAGTCTTGCAGCAATGCTTGCAGTTGCTATACCAACGTTTCTTGCAGTAATCGTTACGATATCAGGTCCATCAGGATATAAATTATTTGCGGTTGTTGGGCAGGTATTGTTTGCCGCACCCCCCATGATAGAGTTTCCAAGGTCACGAACAAGGTTTAGGTCAGAAGTAGTAACATCAAAGTTAGACCCTCCACCATTCGTACTATAAAAAGCATAAATTGTCTCACCGCCAGTTAGAGTAGTTCCAGGACTGTGCTGAGCAATTTGCGAAAGTGATGAACCTCCAGCGCCAGAGAATATTCCAGAACTTACTCTTCCATTCAAAACAACGTTAATTAGAAAAGTACCATTTGCAAGAGCACCCATAGATCTTAGAGTTAATTGCATTCTGTTAACAACTTCTCTAGCACCCAAAACACCGGTAATTCCATTATCAACAGATGGTGCAAGACGTATTGACATCAAAGCATTTGTTGTGTTTGATGCAATACCAATTGGACCAGGCATACCAGAAGTAAAGATGAAAGATTTATCATCATCAAATCTTCCATCCATAATAACTGATGACCCCCAGTGGGATAAGACTGGAGTAAATGTTGCATTATGAAGTGATACCTGAATTGGTGCAGTCGTACTATATGTAAATGTTCCTCCACCCGCAGTTGATGTTCCACCCATATTAGCTAAACCAAGTGGTCCACTAATATTAGTAAGTGCTCTAGTAAGTCCAGTAAACGTTGTTGCAGTCTTACCAGTATAAGAAAGGTATTCAACGGTAGCACCAGTATTTCCTGCCGCTTGAACTGTCAAATATCCCGAACTAGGGAATAATGATGTATCAGCAACAGTCATCGATGTTGCAGCATTTGCAAGAGATGCAGTTAAATATGTAAAAGGTGGTTGAGTATTACATTCATAACGTGCGGGTAAGTTACCAGAACGCATATACGCTTCTGTACGGTAGTTTGCATTTGGAATTCTATGGGCGTAAATAATATCTCCCCTTTGGTTTCTAAATCCAAAACGAAGCATACCTGCACCATACCAAGAATAATCAACATAAAGCATTTGCATTCTACCCAGATCCAAACTAAATCCAGATGGACCTGTGCCGTCACAGCGATCAATGTTCCAAGTACTCTGTGCTGCTCTCGTATCAGTTCTCTTTGCAATAATTAAGTTTCCAGTTACCGATGCTCCTCTATATTCAGGAGATACAATCATCTGGGTATTCGAGGTAACACTCACAACCATATAAGGCATACCTCTCATTACAACATACTCACCAGGAACAACTTGATCCGCAAATCTAGTATTTGTTCCAGTCACAACTGGAGAACCACTTACTATTGCGACAGTTCCAGTAAGTTGATCGGTGCTAGATCTTCTAACTGCATATAAAGTTTGCCCATCATATTCAAAGAAAAATCCATTCAATTCATCAAACATTCCAACTCTAATTCTAGATCCCCACCAGTTTGTTGGAGTAACTATAATTGGAAAACCAGTTGCGGGGCTTACTCCAGGAGCTGATGCTGCAGTATAAGTAAAAGTAGTGTCAGTAAAACCAGTAATTGTGAAAGTTCCATTATATGCGGCTGGAGTTGCGCCAGAAACTGTTATAGTTGGACTTACACCAACTGCAGTTGTCGCCAAATTGTGTGGAAACTTACAGGTTACAGTAACAGTAGTTCCTGATGATGTTAGTGAATCAACTTGGAGTGCTGATCTCAGAATTGTACCGGTACTAAATTGAATACCCTTACCAGACTGATAACGGAAATATCTTCTTGTTTGTCTTACTAATTGATTACCATGATATGGAGTTCCTGCACTAAAATTAACACCACCATCATAAGGTCTATGTACAGTGAATCCAAATGCTCTTTGATAAAGATTTTGAGTTCCACCAGTTGCGGTGATTGTTCCAGTAGTGCTGCTTATGACATCAAATGTAAAAGTATTGCTTGTAGGAACTGTTCTTACAGTCCAAGAACCATTGATTGCTGGAGTGGCACCAGTTGTATTGGATACAAAAATTCCATCACCAATAGTTAATCCATGAGCACTTGTTGTTGTTACGGTAACTACTGTACCAGAAGCGGAAAATGCGGCTCCTGCGGTTGCCGATACTGTAATTGCTGAAGAAGTAAAGAAAGTTCCAGAAAAAACAAATGTTTTAGTACTATCAAACATAGTACCGTTAGTTACGTTTGCTCTGGCAACATAGGTAAAATTAACACCAGGAGTTACCGTATCGACCAAATACCAACCATTTGCAACAGCATTGGTAGATTCTTGTATAAAGACTGGTGTTCCAGCAGCGGGTGGAGTTGTTGTTGCGACAGTTACTACTCTAGTACCAGTTCCAGAGATATTAGTAATTGTAAGTGGAGAAGTGGAATCATAGAAGGCGCTTGCCTTATTATTTAAAAGAGAAACAGATTCCCATTTAGTTCCTTGAGTACCATATTCAAAGTCAGTATCAATCAAAGATTGCGGTTCAGAAACTCTTAATTTGCCAACAGGATCTGTCAATGTTTCTGCTGGAGTAAATCTCTCCTCATATTCATCAATAGTGATCTGAAGTTTATCAGAAGCACTCATAGAGGTAGTATTGTAATTAAGAACAACTGTTGTCGTTTCAACAGCTGCGGCACTTGTCGCGGTAGTATATGAAGTTGCTCTTAAATTAGGATCTGAAAAGTTATAGATGACCTGATTAGTTGTTACATTAGTAATTAATACAAGTCTCTCATGAGGAATAATCCTTGGAAAAGTTACAGTCCTGCTAGAAGGAGTAAATGTATATGTCGTTTCAAGTAATACTTTTCTTGCCATTTTTTTAATATCCTAATAAAATATCTGTTGGTTTGAATGGATATAACCTAATTTTAGTTGCGGTATTAGAAACTGGCAGTACTCTAGCAACGACATCAGATCCAGTTGGAATAGATTCAGTAAATTTAATATTATTGTTATTATCTATTGTGAATCCACTATTAGACCCCAAAAAATTAGATTGATAAACATAATCTGTATTATTTATGAATGCCGATTGTGGCACACCATTCACAGTTACCGTCAGAGTAAATGGGTTGGTAATTGTTACTCGGTCATAATTAAATGTTGGTATAAAGGTATTTTCCTGCCCATTAGTACCAGAAGAAATATCATCAAGTTCATAAGACTCAAGAGCTGCTCCAGAAATATTACTTTCAACATTAAGAGTACTTATTGTGGTAATACCAGTTATCAGAGTATTACCAACAACTTGAAAATTCGTTGTTGGATTTGTTGTCCCTATACCAACAAATCCAGTCTCAGTCGTGGTTATGATTGTTCCACCAACACCAACATTTAAAATTGCTGTTGTTGTGATTCCAGCATTAACAATATTTCTACTATCATCAATAATAGTAGAACCTTGAATTTTTATTGACATTTACCGTCTTCGCGTTAACGCTAGGTAGTTTTTACTATTTATCAATCAACCTTTTCAATTCATCAATTTCTTCTTGTTGCTTCTTAACACACTCAATCAAAAGACCTATAATACCATTATAATTTACGGTTTTACTTTCTTCACCAGATACCAATTCAGGCAATACTTTTTCAACTTCTTGAGCAATAACACCTAAAGATTTTTTACCAGTTTCTTTCCATTGGAAATTAACACCTTCCAATCTTATAATTTTGTCTAGAGGATTATCAATAACAGTGATATTTTCCTTAAGTTTAACGTCGGAAGCAGAGTTAAAATCAGTTGCTGTTACAATACCCACAACCAACACATCACCGCTTACCGTAAGCGCAGATGTTGGATTTGTAGTTCCTATACCAACACTAGAAAGTGTATGAATTCCAACACTAGTAGTAATCCAAGTATCAGTTCCTGTTCCTGTTTGGGGAGTACCACCAGAAGGAGATGCATCTACCCATTGTGCCCCATCAATATCAATATAATAAATGAACGTTCTACCAATAGAACTATCATACCAAAGGTTTCCTGCCTGAGGATTTGCAGGAGGAGTGTCTGAAATAGTAATGGCAGCATTACCACCGCCGCCACCAACAATGAATTCAAACTTCCTTAGTGAGTGATTATAACTAAGAACCTTACCATCATAGGCAGCAGCATTCGTTGCAATACCTACAATATCATCAAGATACTTTAATTGTGTTTCTCCACCACCACCAATTGTAGAAAGTTGTTGCTGAATTCTATTTAAGAATAATTTATAATGACTTTCTAGTTCTTGCTTAGTTACAAAATTTTTATTAAGCGGTGTTAATGGATCTGAATTTTTACTATCAGAAGGTTCATTAAGTAATCCCTCACTTATAACATTTTTTACAACTTTATCAATATCAATACTTCCATAAAGTTCTTCAATATGCTGAATCTTTCTTTCAAGTTCACGAATATTATTATCAAAATCACCAATAGGAAGCTTCTTAATTTCATTAAAAACTTCTTCTCTTAGATTAATAACTCTAGAATGATGATTTTGTAAGTAAGTATCAACTTTTTTTAAGTGCTCTTCATTATGTACTACATCATCTCTAATATCTAAAATTTTAGAATCTACTTCATCAAAAAATTTAGTTAGATGCTCCTCATGAATAGATACATTAGTTTTGATGTCTAAAATTTTAGAATTTACTTCAGTGAAAAATATATCTCTTTGCCTTTTATCTTCTTCAAGAGTTTTATTTACAATTTTAGATATACTTACAATCTGATTACTAGTGCTCGATAATTTCTTATCTTGCTCAGAAATAGTCTTTACATTCTGCTCTAGTATACTATTATACTCAGTAATTTTATTATCAATACTGAGTATGAATTCAGAGATTAAATTTTTATAGTCTTGAAGGTCTTCGAAAATTTTATCTTCGAGTGATTCTACTTTCGTATTTAAATTTACTTCTGATGATGTAATTAGTTTTTTGTAGGATGGTATTTCATTTTCAATT
>Ga0315909_10001575_pt1 | contig 30735 bp, 5 predicted proteins | sample LakEriMetagenome_11_FD_203527 | JGI IMG/M metagenome (GOLD analysis project Ga0315909, IMG submission 203527) | Freshwater fungal communities from buoy surface, Lake Erie, Ohio, United States - Buoy 2 MA125 | ecosystem: Environmental > Aquatic > Freshwater > Lake | place: USA: Lake Erie, Ohio... | reverse complement strand
CACTCTGAACATACTGATCAGCTTTTCTCATCATTATCATAAGTTTATCTTGCAAAGCTTCTTCGCTAAACTTACTTAATGATAAATCTGCTGCAATTATTTTATTCATGTTTTCTGTAAGAGGAAGGAAGTATTGAAGTGCTCCTACATATTTTTTAGCATCTACTCCATTCATTCTAGATGCTATCAGAAATTCATTCTTTAGAAATTCTGACTTTGTAAAATACTTTCCTGCGTTAATTGTACTTTGAAAACTACCTCCAAGCAATGTAGCTATTGCTGATAGAGGATTAAGTCCAAGAGCTTTTAATTGGAAAGCGTTGTTCAGCCAATTGATAGATTTGTTGAGAGATATTTTATTATTGTCATATTCTTCAGGGAACAGTTTGATTCCAAGTTTATCATTCACTTTTTTACCCATTCCTCCAAGTCCTATAAGAAGCTGATCAAAGGTTTGATTCTCTACAAACTTATGCCCATAGACAATACCTTCCATCATATCTCTTAACAACTGTGTATTTTCAGTATTATCATTGGTGAGTTCAGGCTCTCCATCAGCGTTTATCTTTGTCTTTCCAAAGTAGGAAGTTTTGATTGCTTGTTTATTTGCTTCTGTTTTAACAATCAAATGAAGCTGACCTTCCATCTCACTAAGATATTGATATCGAAGAGCAGATTCATTAATAAGTGTCATAGTTTTAAACAAGTCATTACTTGTTTCTTCTCCTGTATCTCTTGTAAAGTATTTAGGAATTGTATAAACAGGACTTTTATCAATAGGATCTATTTCTCCATATCCTACATCTCCTTCAGAAACAGTGATGGCTCTTAGTGTGCTATCAAACAATGTGACATCTCCACCCATTGTAATCTTCTCTACAAGGCCTTTTCTAACATAAGGAAGAAACGTTCTTTCTTGTTTAGCTGTTATATAGTTTATACTTTCAAAATATTCGTTTCTTCCTTTTATATATTCATAAAACTCTACAGCAGGAGCATTTACATATTTTCCTGATGAGTCTTTTTTATACAACTCCTTCCATTCTGCTGACTTCCATTCTTCTTTAGGGAACTTTCTAAGTTCGTCATAAAGAAGCCATCCAAGTCCCTCTTTTGAAGTGATGTCATATTTCAGTTCTATTTTTATAAGGTCATCAGCTATTTGTTTCTTTATAGAATATTCACTACCATATCTGGTTTTGGTATTTGCTCTTTCTAGTTCTTCTTCTTTCTTTTTAGTAATGTACTCTTTGAATGCATCTACATCAACATTTTCTTTCACCCATTCAAAGTTTCTATCCTTTGTATTCTTTCTTAATAAACTATAGAATTTAGGGTTGTATTCATCAATAAGCTCATTCTTTCCTTTGAGCTCATTGTCATATTTTTCATTAATTCTTTGTGTTTCATTTGCATATTCTTTAGCACTTAATAAATCCTTTCTTAATTTCAAATCTTCCAATGCTTCTTTTCTTTTTTCTTCTATTGCTTCTTTGTTATATCCTGCTTTCTTTTTAATGATGTCAAAATAGTTTCTTTGTGTAAGACCTTTTGATCTTGCCCACGCATCATATCTTTGTTTAATACCTTTCAGTATTTCACCTTGTGTTTGTGTTTCTTGAGCAGCTAGAGTGAATGCTCTATTTGCCATCTTATACAATATCTGTGTAGACTTGTTTTGAAGAGTGGAAGTGGATCCAAACCAGTTACTAAATCCTTTGATGATTTTTTCAGGCTTTAGATAGTCCAATACATTTGAAGATTTTGCAATGACGTTTTCTGCAAAAGATTCTCTAACCTCTTCCAAACTTAATTGCAAATCATTTGCTTCTTCTGTAACTTCTTTTAGTTCTTCTTTAATAACCTTATCTGCTTCTGACAGTTCTCCTTGGAAAAGAGGTTTCAGATTTTTGTACAATGTAGCGTACACAGACAATGATTTCTCATAGTTCTGAATTCTCCATGCAAATTCATTTCTTTGTTCTTGAGAGAATTGAGAAATGTCTTTACCTGCCCATTCATTGTAATATTCTGTAACAAGATTATTAATTGTCTTATTCAGAACACCTGCTTGATATATAAGAGGTTTAAGGTTTTTCCTCATTTGCAATTGTCGAATTGCTTTATACAACTCATTCAATTGTTCTGCTTTCTCTTTCTTTTTATCTGCACTCACTTTTATGTCAGAAAGAGTTTCATAAATTTGATTAAGTTTTGTAATTAGTTCATCCACTCTCTTTTCACCTGTGCGTTCTTCTTCAAGTCCAACAGGAACAAGATATAATCTTTCCTCTTGTTTAGCGTTTACATCACCCACCTCAATATCAATCAACTGAGGCAAGATTCCTTTTTGCTTATTTGCTTTTGTATACACTGCTCTAAATGGAATCATTCTTGTTTGCTCAGTTCCATCAAACGTTGCTCCATAAGCATTAGAAAGAATGGACTTGTAATTCTTCATCTGAGTTCTCCAAGATATTACATTATACCAAGGAATATCATCCTGTAGTTCAACGTTTGTTATCCTTTTAAACTTCCAGTCAAGAATGTGTGTCTTTCCACTAGTTTCTACAGCAATAAAGTCTACAGTACCTGCTAAGTCTTTCTTAGGATCATATATAGTGGTTTCTGCCAAGAATACAGTGTTGGGAGGAAATGTATTCAACCTGTCTTCCATATTCTTCTTCAACTTGTTGTAGAAGGTTTTATCTAATGGAGAAAGTTGTGAAACATATCCATCATCACTTGGTCTAAAAGCTTCGTCTTTTATAAACTTTCCATCAGCATCCAAGAAATGATTCTTCAACATCCAATCATTTTCTGCATGTAACATTGTTCCTTTCTCTGCTAAGAGATTATCAACAGCTATATCATATTCATCTTTTGTAAGCTGATTGTCCTCAAATCTTTTCTCAAGCCAATTCTTTGAAATCTCTGTAACCCTAAGTTTAATAGGTTTGCCGTTGATTTTATACTTTCCTCCTTCTCCAGAAGGTTTCTCAATTTTTGATGATATCTCTCTAAGTCTATTTACAATTTTCTGTTGAGGGGTGAGAGCAGATTGTAAATACACTTCGTCTTTTAATCTAATGTCTTCCACTGTCCCAATAGCTTCTCCTTTGAGAACAGACATTGCTGCTTGATCAAATCCTGATGTAGAGAACAAACCTTTAAGAGCATCAATTATTTGTTGCCACCAAGTTTGCACTTTTGCAAGAAGTTCAGGCTTTTCTACAGACCCTTCGTTCTTTTTAATCACTGTCTCTGTCAACACTTTAGCAATCGCCTCTTTCTTGAGTTTTCTTATATCAGGCTTACCGTCAGTAGTTTGATAGTTTTTGTCTTTTCCATAATCATTGATTACAGAATTAAGAAGCTTGTAAGAGTTGATTTCTTTTAACAGCTTATTGAAAAGCTTAGGATTTGTCTGTTCCAATATTTCAACAACAAAGTGCATTGCTTCTTCTGTAAGAGCAACGTTTTCCTTCCCCTCTGTAATCAGAACAAGTTTCTGCATTATCAATGCAGCACCGTTAGCATCTTGTTTAATGCCGTCTACAACAATGTTCTCAAGTTGTTTAATGTCTACACCGATTCTCTTTAACAAATCTTTTACAAGAGCAACAGTTTCATTAGATGCTTTTGAGCTTTCTGTTTCTCCTTTTAATTGAAACAACGGTTGTGTTTCAGCAGAAGATGTACTCACCTTTTGAAAAGGTAATTCATCAACATCAAACAATTCTTCAGAGACTGTAGATGCACTGTAATTAATAGATACAGATTTAACTTCACTTCTAATTAAACTTCTAGGATACTTTTTAGCAACTTCTTTAAGTTTAGCTATTTTAGTATTTATAAGAGCTTGAGAAGTGTATTCTTTTTCTTTAATATTTTTTTTAGGTTTATTATTTTCATATTCTTCTTTTGTTATTTTAGTCCAAGTTTTAAAACCATCCGTAGATTTACTATAAGTACCATCATCAGATTTTACATATCTTACTCCATTTACATCATAACCAAAAGAACCAAAACCATCTGTATCTTCTACATCATTACTATACTTACTCTTAACACTCTCAATACTTTCTTTTAAAGTCTCATCAGTTTGAGTAGGTTGAATACCTGTAAAACTGTATAACTGAGGTTTTGTAAATAAATAATTACCTTTTTCATCAATAGTTTTTATACTGTTAAAATAATCATTAGCTTTTTCTAAGGTATCAAATTCTTTATATGTAGTTTGTGTGTCATCTGATAAATCGTAAATTCTATATGTGCTAAATTTGTTTATTTTTTTAATTTCTGGTTTAACTAACTTCCCATATTTTTGGTCAAGTATAGAGTTAATACTGTCAATAATTTTTTTGGTAGAAGATGGAATGTCTTCATCATACTCTAATCTAAAATTATTACCTGTAAGAACAATACCTAACTCATTATGATGATGAGCCAAATCATCTACAATATAAGCTAAATTAGGTTGTACTGCATTTACATTTTCTAAAGAAGGATATTTAGTATAAGACACACCAAGTAATTCAGACTTCTTATCTTTGTTTACTTTTGCTGAGGCATCCCATACACTTCCTGAATATACATCTGCATTGGCAGCCCATAATATATCTTTAGATTGAGGATAAATTTTAAATTTGATTTTACCTCCTCCACCTTCTAAATGACCTATTTGTCTATCAATAGGTTTAGTGAATGTCGATATGGTAAATTCTCCACCAGCTCTTTGATTGTCTTCTATATGTTGTAATAAGTTTTGCATCATAAGATTTACATCAAAATCACTATAAGCACCTACCACAGATACAAACTCTTGACCTCTACTATATATTTCTTCAGGGTTATATTGAATGTTGTTTACTTTTTTCCATTCTTCTATAATTTCTTTAGATTGTTCAAATTCTTTGTTTTTTTCTATGAAACTACTTATATTATTTTGTTTAGCTCCAAAGTAATTACCTGTAGTATCTTGATAATATTTAATAACATCAGATTCTTCTATTTTATTTTTACCTGTCCAGTTATCAGAAATATACCATTGTTCATTCTCTTTTGTAAATTTTAAAATATTAGAGGGTTCATCGTTGCCCATAGGTACTTCTACTTCAAAACTATCAGGCATAGAAGTATTAACACTTACATTACTCAAATCAACATCTTCAACCATTTTAGCTAAATCACTAATATGTTTACTTGCTTCTGTATAAGTTTTAAATTGTTGGTTATCAGGAGTAGTGTAAATCACTTCATTGCCCGGCAATATCAGTTTAGAATTACTATATGCTAACAGGTCAGCAACATCACCTAACGTCATATTGTCAGGTAATTTATCTATCTCCACTTCTTTTTGACTCAAAAGCTTTTTCATAAAAGCTTTTATTTCTTTAAGAAGTCTTTTCAATAAGCTAATTAACTTACCGTCTTTGACTTTATCTAGTCTATCAGCAGTCATCAAACCAAGAAGTTCTACAATAGCTTCTTCTTGTTGTTCTTCTAAACTGTATGTATCATCTACATCTTCTATATCTGATATCAAGTATAATACATCTGAATGAGTAGTTATAGGAACAGGTCCTTCATCTCCTAGAAATTCTGGATCATAACTATAGTTATAATTAAAATACATCCATTCCCTGTCAGCATTATTGAAATATTTATCTAAGTCTTTTTTTATCTGTTCGGCAGTTCTTCCACCTTGTATACCAGATTCAATAAAATCAAATAGAGATACACCATAATTATTTATATCAGGATATTTTTCGCTATCTATAACCTTTTTGTTTTTATAATCTCTTTTAACCCTATCTAATACTTCTTTACCTCTACCTGTTTCAAGTTCTTTGAGTAGATTATTATAAAGACCTGTAAAAGCATTGCTATTAACAAAATCAATAGCTTCTTTCTCAGTATCAAATATTTCAATATCTGATATGTTTAAATCTCCAGTGGGTCTTACGCTGTAATTACCAGATGAAGTTCTTTCTATTTTCCATTGCTTTGTTTTATTTTTTAGAGTTCTAATAATAGGATGTCCTAATATCTCATGTATAGGCGTATCTAGAGATGCATAAGCTAAATTAACTACAGCAGTGCCACTATCTAATTTACCTTTATACTGCTTGGTTCTATCAGATTCAAACCTTACAGGAATACCTATTCTGTCAGACATTCTTGCTGCCAAGTCTCTGATAGTTTTTTCAGAAACTATGTATTCTTCTTGTTCTCTACCTTGAGGTAGTTGATACTGCACTTCTCTTATTTTGGGGGTTATAGAAGGTTCTGAAGGAGCAATTGTTTCTTTAGAAACAAACTTCTTAAATCCTTCTATATCTTGTTTACCACCTAATCTATGAATTTGTTCTGGTTCAAATATATTATACTCTGTACCAGTAGTAGCTGTAGAAACATAAGCATTTATACCTTGAGCTTTATCTTGTTCTTGTAACTTTCTTTGAGGTTCTTTACTATATTCATCTTGTGTAGGAAATTGTTCATTAGCTACAATGTTAAACTGTCCTGTATCATATCTTTTAATGTTAGATACATTTACAATAGCTCTATATACATTAGGTCCAGCTTTGTCATACATTTTATAATCTGGAGCAGCTAAATAAACACCTTCTCCCAATCTACCACTTCCTTTTTTGAATTTTTCTACAACAGCTTTAGTAGTATGTTTTAATATATCCTTCACTTTACTCTCAGGAAATATACTATCAAGATATTGAGAATATAACTGTTGAGCTTGTTGTTTTTGTTGTGAGGTTATTTGACTATTAATCTTTAAAACTCTAAAATTATCTCCTTGCTCTGTATCAAAAACTCTCTTAGCTACTCCTTCTTTTTCTAAAGAATCCCACATTTTTTTTGCAGAAATTGAATTATCAATAGCTCCTTCAGTCCACTCTTGAATTTCTACATCAAATGTACTTGCAACAATTTTATATAAATCTTTACCATACCCTTTACCAATAACATTTAATTTTGGATGAAGTATTACAGATTTATCTCCTCTATATTCAATAACAACAGTTCCAATATTTTTATTGTTTTCATCTAATACTTCATATTTTTTAAAATTCTTTAAACTATTTTTAGATACATAAGGGTCTTTGTATTCAAGTTCTTTTCCTAAAGTAGTTTTTAATTTGTTTTTAAACCCTAAAGCTTCATATACAGCATTAGCTAATTCAGGAGAAGAATCAAACAAGTCTTCCACTCCGGGTTTTACAAAAGGCTTATTAAGCTCTATTTCAGCTAATAGAGGATTGCCTGTTCTTTTAAGAGCAGCTTTGAATTCGGGGGTATTGGGGTTTATACATGCCATATTAGTAACATTTATTACCTTGTTCGTCAGTTTGTTCCAATTGAATAATTATAGCTTCTTTGCCTCTTTTTGCAATAGCATCATTTATATAATCTAATGCAGCTTCTTTTGAAAGAGAGTGCTTACTTGAAAAGCTACTTAGAATTTGTTCTTGTCTCTCTTTAGAAAAAAGAGTTTGAAACATAGAAGGAGCAGGAGTCTGTTGTGCAGGAGAAACAGGCTGTATGTTATATACATACAATGAAGAGGCTCCATTCATCCAACTTTGTGTCTGTACAGAGGACGTGTAATATTTTACACCGTTTACACCAACAATGTATTTGTTGTTTTCATCAGGAGTTGTAGAAAGTCCTTCAGACATAGCCATAGCTAGTTTACCGCCAGCTTGTTCTACATTCATCTTTCCTCTGTTTGTAACATTGAACTCTCTTCCACCAATTTTAACTTTCTTGGTTTGTCCTACAGGTATTCCAATATCTTCAGCTTCCATGTCTGCACGAATAGTTGAGGTTTTCTTTCCTTCACCTATCTTACGCATATTGTCAGGATTAAAGCCTATCACTTCTTTCTCTATGGGTTGAGCTATGTCAACTGAAGATGTTACAAAGTAACGAATAATATCTATATCAGAAAGTTCTGTTTCCACTTTTACAGTGTTATTGTTTATCACAGACTTTTTAGGATATACACTATGCTCTGTAGCAAGCTGACCATCACCTAACAGGTTTATTTGCTTATATATGTAATATCCATCTTCAGTGAGGAACGGTGTACCATCTTCTTCTTCCACTCTCTTATATCCATACACATCATATATAGTGCGGTCCCCTTTTGCTTTTCTTTCAGAATAATGTGCTCTGGTTACAGTTCTTCCTGTAATAAAGTCTACTATAGATTCACCCACTCTAACTAGTCTTGGAATAGTGATGACACTATGTGTGCTACCTTTTGAACGAGATTTTAATTTGAAAAGAACTCTTTCATTCTGATCTATTCCAAGTGCAGGAATATTAGGGAAGTCTTTTGTAGAGTATTGATATATTTCTACATCATTTTCATCAAAGCCAATTATGTAATCACTTTCATCCTCTCCTTCATTCTGTGTAGTGAAGAATGATGGATTTACTTTTGCAACAACATTCTCATCTTTGAAGAGGTTTCTTTGGAACATCTTGTTCTTTGTAAAGGCCATTACGTCTGAATCAATCGTAAGATTGTTCATAATAGGAGCCACCACTCTTGCGTAGTCTTCAGAAGGAACGATGTTCTTAATTGACACTGAGCTATAATATGTTCCTTGGATGATTGCAAGTCTTATTAAATCTTCATACAAATCTTTTGTAGCAGGGTTGTCTCTCATTTCTCTCATATACCCTACATACAAATCCTCATCATAGGAGTCTTTGGTATTCACTCTCAATTTTACAGTTTTAGCACCTCCCGGAGTGTCACTACTTACAAGAACCAAATCTTTCAGAATCTTTACTTCAGGATGTTTAGGTCTCAGCTTATCAATTCTGTTTGCTACAGAATCTACATCCACCACAAGGTTCTTTATATCAAGAGGACGTTTCACTTGAATGATATAGTCCAAGAAAGAAGCTGTGAGCTTTTCAGCAATCTTTTTAAACTTGTCTTTACCAAGATATTTGTTTACTGCATATTCTTTGATTACCGTTTCAAGAATTTCTCTAAACTCAGGTTTGTTGAACTTTAGAATTGAACCAAGTGCTTCTGATGAATAATCAAGAGCTTTTTCCATATCTCCCATAAAAGAACTATTATCATTTTCATCCATTATCTTTTTAGGAGAAGAAATAAGATTGGTTTCTTCAGCAGCTATTGTCAGCAATTGTTTTTTGTAAAGTTCATCTTCGCTTCTAAACTTAGTGGTGTCATAGTTAAGAGCCATTGTCATCTCAAACAACTGTGAGGCCAAATTAAAATGACTAAAGAACTCTTGAAGTATCAGTCGTTGCTGAATCTTTTGTTGTTTAGTGAGAGAATCTTCTGTGTGTGCAATTATATTGTTTTTCAAAGATTCATCATCTGCTGCAATTACACCATTTTTCAATTCATCTTTTGTTGCAGGATATTTATTCAGTATGGGAGCAAGTATTGATTTCTTCTCTATTGTAAAAGGAGAGATGCCTTGAGCATCCAATTGCATTACATACTCTCTGATGATGGGTTGATTCATGAAATATGACAGAGTTCTAACAGGGACACCTGCTCTTGTAAGCATCATGTATGTGCTTACAAGTCTATCACTGTACAAAATTTTCATAATGTACGGATCCTTCACAACATCCACAAAGGAGTTGGCAAACATTGATAGTGTGTCAGATATGTATTTACCTGCCTTGTCAAATACTCCTGAGAAAGAAACATGACTTTCATTATTAATAGTGATGGTGTTATGCACCAAGCTCATCTTGTAGTTTGAAGGCTTTACATACATTGTTGTCTTTTGGAATAGAGAATGAGCTGTAATATTTGTAGCAGCTCTTCCCACCCAGTTCTTTGCCATTACAAATATCTGCCTGAGGTTTGTCATCTCTGCTCTATTGAGAAGAGTTCTCATAGCATTAGGATCATCTTTCTCATTTCTAAAATCAGACAAGTCTTCTGCAATATCTTCCAGTGGTTTACTACTGTTTGGAACTACAAGACGCTCAAAGTTTTCAGGAAGTGTAAGTACATCTATAAGAGAGTTGTAATACTCATTCTCAAGAGACTCGTTATAAAGTTCTTCAGTTAATGTATCATAATTATCTTCTCTATCTCCTACTAAATCTTCTTCAATGCTCAACATTGCTTTAATGTCTTCTGCAAAAATGAACTCTTTCATTTTAGCTTTTGCCTCTTCTCCAAATCCAAAGAAGGGCACTTCTTTTATCTCTCCTGTAGGAGTGACATAGATGTTCTTGAGATAGAGATTGAGTTTATCAATATCAAAGTCAGAGCCAGCTTTTGTGGTGATTTCAGAAGGAACAACCACTGTTCTACCCATGAAGTCAGGAAGAAATCCTTTTACTACAAACACTTCTACAGAGTTAAGGGCTTGCGTAGGAATACGGAAACCTATACCTGTAAGAAGCTTCTTACCTTCAGGAGAATTGAATAAGTCACTAAATTCTTCTGCTGTAAGGTCTCTTCCTATCTTTTTCCTAAACCAGTTAGGAATCATTATTTGACAATGACGCTTACCGTTCTCATCTTCATAAAACTTAAGCGCACTACTTGTGAATTTTACATTTGCTTTTCTGTCATCACTAAGAGTGTCATATTCAGCTCTAGTGATTTTTTTATAAGAGATTGTTCCATCTTCATTTGTAACTTTCTCAACAAGTTCTCTTCCCTCCTTTGCACTTTCCCACATTGTAGCAGCCACCTGTACAGCAGGGAAGCCATTCATTTTAGGAGAACTAACAAACTTATCTACAATTGAATACAGAACATCTTTAATCCTTTTATAGTTTACAGAGGATTCAAAGTCAATTTCAAAATTTCCTGTACTATCAATTGCTAATGTGTCAAGTGTGTTATAAGATGTATCTGTTCTGAGAAGTTCTTCTTTAAGAACCTTTGCAATTTTTCTTTTATCAGGAGCAACAAATCTAGTTCCCAAATCTTCAATACCAAGTTTCTTGAGGAAGTTTTGATAACCGTTGTTGATAAGTTGTTTAAGAGCTTGGGTATTTCTCTCAACAGCTTCTTGAACTACTTTTTTCCTTTCAGGAGTTTTACCAATTGCTTCTCCTTCTGAATATAGATCAACAGTAGCAAGCTTTGTCAGCTGACTACCTCTTGTTTGAAGTTTCTCTTTACCATAGCTATTCTCCACTTGTATGCCGTATGCATCCCAAGGAACTTCAATGGTATTGTTTATTTCACCAGTATTAAATTTACCATCACCGTTGTATAGACTGTGAGAGTTTTCAGTTCCCACCTTTCTTCCACTTTCTACAATCACATAGTCATATCCCTTTTGAGACATAGTGATGAAAAGTTCTTCCAAGTTTGTACCTTCCACTGCCTGATAGTAAATGGGCAACTGAGAAGTTTTATCAATTACCAAGTCTATTTGATTCTTTTCAAACTTATTACCAGAAGCAATAGGTTTAAGAACATCTATGTAATATCTAGGACATTCTTTCTCTAATAATTGTTCGTCATGCTTCTTCAGACGATTGTCTTTTGGATATGAATACCTACCTTTTTTTGCAAGAGCATTTCTTGCATATGCCATTTGCCATTGATGGAATGCTTCTGCTTCAGGAGACCATTGACCGTTTTTCCATTTAACTTCTCTATAAGCTCCTGCATTCATCCAAGAAGAAGCATCTGCTTCATCAGTTTTAGCATAAGCAGGAAAGCGATCAGCAAGCTTTCCTACAATGGCCATATCTTTTGCTGTGAATGTTTTAGCATAATCCTTATGCTGATGATATCCAAAATCATTATTAGTAAGAACAATATCTCCAATTTTATTCAGCTCACTATTCAACCAGTTATTTAATAATCCAAAGTTTACAGTGATTCTTCTAGGAGACAGGAATGGTTTTATACGTTTAGTTTGATCAATTATAACTTTTGATCCTTCTTGTTTTATTTTAAATTGATAAGGATCACCAAACAGAAGTTTGTGATATTCTATTTGGTTAATGATATAATTCATGTTTACAAATGCAAGAATATCGTTAAGGCTTTTTTCATTAAGGTTGTATTTGTTTATACCAAATGTAGCCATAGTTTTATCTAATCCTCTATAGACAAGTCTTCCTTCAGTTCCAACAGATACCACTTCTCTATTATCTACTAGAATTTTCTTCTGTTGTTTTACAGTGGTGTCTATGAAATCTTTGATTGAATTTTCTATCTTCTCTTTGTTTTGCTCATTATTGAGAAACTCATCAATTTTTTCATTAGATATGTTTGGTGTATTTGCAAGAGTTTCTATATCCTCAATAAGAGACTCACTCAACACACCTCTCATGAATCTGAGCTGATTGGCTTTTGTTAATACATTCTTGTTCTTTCTATTCTTTGCATCTATAATGAGATTGATTTCATCTCTCAAATAGCCATTGAATATATTGTTCAGTTTTTCAAATGCATCTCCAGACTGAATTTCTGTAAACGCAATACTGTTACCAAGATTCATCATCCACTCTGTACTACCATCACCGGGAATAACTACATAGTAGCTACCTCTTATGTTTTGGTTGATTTCAAGAGAGATTCTTTTTCCAATGGTGAGACTAGATATTGACTCACCTTTATTAAGATCTGTGTTCTTGTTACCAAGAATATACTGAACCTTTAGATCAGTGTTCTTTCTTCTAAATCCATCTTCATCAAATAATGGACCTCCCTGTTTCAATAGTACAGAGTTAGAGGAAAACACATCATTCAATTGAGGCATTTTCTCTTTTAACTCAGTAATACTTTCTACAGTGTTGATGATTGATTCAAACAGAGAGGGATAGTTAGATTCTGTATATGACTGTTGTCTCTCACCCATATTGTTGAAGAATGTACTATCTTCAACAGGATTGGTTACAGAAACATACATACGAGAAAGCTCTTCAACATTTCCTTTCATGTCAAAGTCTCTGCTCTTAACAGTCATCAATGTATCACTCTTATTAAGAGCAGTTTTAATACCGCTTACAGCATTTGCAAAATCTTTAATATCTTTTGACCCAAGTCTACTATATGCAGAAAGAGGAAAGTCAATACCGATTTTAGAAAGGAAGTCCACCATTCCTTGAGGAGATGATGTATCTACAGACTTCCATTTTTTAGAATCTTTGTCTACTTTATATACACCAGCAGATGCATCAAATTTTACAATTTCATCAGCTCCTTCAGAAAGAAGTTTCAGATTTTCTTTCCACTCATCTGCTATCTGTTTTATTAAACTTGCTTGGTTTGCAGATCCTGTGTACACTTGTCCATCTTCCAAAAACTGAATAAATCCTTCAGGTTTCTGTTTTGTAAACACTTGATAGAAACTTACAAACAATCTCCAGTTGTGATCTTTGAATTTCTCAAAGTTTATCTTGGGAGTGGGAGATGTCATATCTCCACCAAGCCTTGTGTAAAGACGAACATAGTCAGGATTTTCTTTTGCAAGTTCATACAACTTATTAATGAATGTAGGAACATCTCTTACATTGGACAGTTTATTCATCAATGTACTAAATGTTTGTCCATAAGGAACAAGCGCAAATCCTTTTACACTAGAACCACTCCTGTCAAGTTTAGGTATGTTTAATAATGCACCTACTGGTCCACTACTTCTTTCTGTTCTAATCAAGGAAGAAATGAGAAGCTTCACTGCATATGGAGAAGACATCTTAAAGTTTACAGAGAAAGTGTCTGCTGCATATCCATCTTTTGTACGAGTGTCATCATTGAAGCTTATTATATTGTCTTCGCCAAATGCAATATTGAACTTCCCAAGAAAATCTTTTGCTCTACTTACAAGCTGATTATAAACTTCTTCTGATACACCCACCTTCTCATAATCCTGTTTGATGACATTGAATACATTAAGTTTCTTTATTGAGGTGTTGATGTCAAACAAAGATTCGTTATTCTCAACTATCTTTTGGAAAACTCTAGCAGCAATATCTTGAACATAGTCATTTGCCACTTGTTCAGAGAGATATCCCTCACTTGTCTCAATTGCTTTATATTGAGAAGGAGCACTTTTCTTTTCTTCAGGGAATGCAAATGTTTTGTATTTACCCTTCTCAATATCTCTGAACAATTGTTCTTTGAGAGAAGGATTACCAATCCAATGTTTGAAGAATTCTACAATAGCTTTAAAGAACTGAAGAATCTTTCCTGTAATAGATTTAGCAGGAATCTTACCAGTAAAGTATTCTGCTGCGTCATCCATTATTCTTTCCTTCAACTGAAGGTCTGTGGCTGCATTATGATCTATTCTTTGTCCAGAAGCTCTGTCAAGAAAACTTCCTTTCTTAGAACGCATTTCATCCAACAGAGCTTTCTGCTGTTCTAAAGAAAGAAATCCAAGCCATACACCTTCCATGATTTCATGAAATGCTGTACCCTTGGCTGCTCTCTTGTACACCTTAGCTACGCCATTCTCAAACACACCCCAAGCTTCCTCATCTGTACCATTTACCCTAACAAGGTTTTCTATATATTCATAAGGAATGCCGGGAAGTTTGTCTTTTACAAATTCTTCAAAGTAAGCTTTTTCTGCTTCACTCATCCTTTCTATCATCTTCCCTGTCTCTCCCACTTTTCTGAAAGGAGTATCATCATCCTCAAGACTGCTTAAATCAGCAGGAGCAATGGGAGAAGGAGGAGGAGAAATAGGTGTAGGAGCAATAGGTGCTGGTGCAGGAGTTGGTGTAGAAGATGCAGGGGCTCCTTGTTTTTCCTTTTTAAGAAGAAGAGTGATATCAATACTAATCATTGTAGGAACAGCGACTTGTAAAAATTCTATATCACTATCATAGTCATCAAAAGTTCCTTCAGGGAAATACTTATTTAAAAATTCTTTTATTTGATTCTTTAATGAGTTGCTTTCATTTATTCTTTCAAGTATAATAGCATTATTTTCAGTTGACGCAGTGACTGCTTTTACATTTCCATTAGGTTGCAATGCTGCTGTAAACTCAAACTCACCACCAAGATCTACAATTTCTTTTGATGTGTATTTGTTAACCGTTGTTCCATCAAAAATAAACTCTGTAGTGTCATCTTTTACATCCTTGTCATCTTTCTTTGGGATAGACATGGGAAGTTCCATTCCTAACAGGAACAAGTATTTCTGCTTAAGAGCAAATGGTACTGCTGCTGTAGGTTTTGAAATCCTTGTATATAAAGGAGCATCCTCAATTGTACGTTTACTTCCATCAGGATTTTCTCCAGAAATAAGAAAAGCTTGGTAGTTGGGCCACACTCTTTTTTGCAAAGTGTTAGCATCATCAATGTAAAACTCTGTGAAAGGTTTTGCTAATCCAAGAGACAATGTTTTATTGTTTACATTGTGGTATGAATTAACAAGATCGTTCACTATCTCTTTCTCAAAACTTGCAATATTAGCAAAGTCATATACGCTTTCTACAATCTTACCATCCACCTTCTTTCCTATATGTAGAAGATTGTTCTCATCAATGTATATCTTATTTGCAGATGCTCCTCCTTTACTATACCAAAACAGTGTGTTGTATATAAACTCAGTTAGTTCATCTTTTTTGATATCAATTTGAGAACCGTCATTTGCTTGCTTGTTTACACCTTCTGAAATTCTTTTCAGAACAGCAAATATTGCAGCTGCTCTTTTTCTTGAAAACTTATTATTATTCAGATAGACAAGATCATCTGCATTCTTAAATGCAGGACGACCAGCAGCAAATTTATAGTTGTTACCGTCTTCATGAGCAATTTCCCCTTTCGTGGAAACTATAATAAATTGTTCAGTGTTAAGTCTTTTAACATCATCAAGCAATACATCTCCTACAAAGTTCTTCTCAGGAGTAGTAGAGTTTATGTTAGGAATTCCTTTGGATACACCAAAGTCAAAATCAAAGAAGTTTCTAGGATTACCTTCAAATAATTTTTTTCTGTATTCCTGCCAAGCAGCAACATATCTAGTTGCTGCTTCTTGTTCTTTATTCCTATACTTAGGATCGTTTTTAGAATTATAAAGATTGACAGCTGGCATTGTTGAGAATACCACTTTACCAAGATCAATCTTTTTAGGAGCTCCTGTTGTAGCATCTATTTCACCAACTACACCAATACTGTTACCGTCTTTATCAATAAATGTTTTATTTCCTCTATTGTCTATTTTGATGACAACAGCTCCTACAAATCCATTAAGAACCACTTCCTTCTTCTTCTCATCACTAAGTGCATCAAATTGTTCTTTTGTAACAATCAGTGATTTATCTACATTGTTACCAAATGACATTGCAGAAAGACCCTCAAGACCAAGAAGTTTCTCCTGTGCTGATGTAACTAACATCACCCTAAGGTCAAATTTCTTTCTTAGGTATTTTGCATTGTTTGTAAACTCAATAAACCTAGTGATGTGAGAAGGAATGTTTCCTGCCTCAAAGTCTTCAGAGATGTGTGTAGTGGAAGTGAATAGTCTTTCAGCTGCTTTCTTCATGTCCTCAAAAGAATCAACAATCATCATGTCTGATTCATCATCTCTTGTAGGAATATCACTAGACAACTTTTGAATCTCTTCTTGAGTTCTTTGAAGTTGATCTTTATATTTAGCAAGCTTTTCTGCTCTAGCAATTTCTTCAGCTAGGTCTTTGAGATATTGTTTTGACTGTTTAACAAACTCTTTCTCCACCTCATTAACCAATTCAATATTCTTTAATGAATTGATGTAGTCAAGCTTGTTCTCCTCAGGCTTTTTTAAGTCGGCATATTTTTTCCTGTTAAGAACATTGTCGATTGCATTATCAAGAATCTCTTGAAGCCTAGGTGTAACAGAAGATTTTTCAGAAATATTGTAAGGTAGAAATTCTTCTGGTCGCATAAACACTACACTTCCATCAGGCATTTGTACCTCAAATTCTCCACCAAGAGTTTGAGACAGCACTGCTATCTTAGGGTCAAATATAAGACTTCCTTGTTTTTTGAACATAGGTTGTCTAAGGCTATACACCTTCCCCACCTCTATTTCTTTGTCTCCTACTTTTGCTCTTTTCTTTCCTTCTGGTACTTCTTTTTGTTTTACAGAAACAGGAAGTTGTTCTGTTTCTCCAAAAGCAAATTCAGAGGGAACTTCAAACTCTTCAGGTTTATTCTTTATTTGATCAAACTCATCCATGAACATTTTCCTTCTCATGGAAAGCTCAATAACACTTGTCAATGCTGATTTAAGTTCATCTCTTTTTTCAGAGATGACATTTGACATTCCATTGATTTTATCAATTGCTTCTTGTGTTGCAATTTTGTTAGGACTGAATTCATTAATGATACTTTCAAGAATAGACAAAGTGTTTACACCTGCTTCTGTAAGAGGTGCATTCTCCATAGGTATTCTCATGTCATAGTCTGCAATCTTAGATGCAGCATATACCATTTTGTCAATTACCTCTGGAGAGTATTTTCTTTTACCTTCATCTGTCAACACTCCTGAATATCTAAGATTCAGGGACTTGTATAAACTATTTATGTAGTCAGTGGTCTTCTCAAAATTATTCAGTTTATCTAAGAATGTTTCTCTAGTGTCGTCTATATTTGCAATTCCTTGTTCCTTGAGAGAATCAATTCCATTAGGTTTGGTAAGCTCTTGGCGAAGTTCTTTAATATCTTCCTTCACCATATCATATCTACCATACTTAACTCTTGGAGCAAGATAGTTATGCATAGAGTCAAAGTTGAGGTCACCTGCCTCAAGTTTGTCCCCTTTCATTGTAGCATCTTGTTCCTGTTGATTCAATATCACTCCTCTATTAACTGCATCTCTTCTTTCTATAAATGCTTTCTTGAAAGAAGGAGCATTATTCAATCCATCTATAAATGATTGTGTATTTGTCTTTCTTGCTTTTTGTTCAAGGTATGTACCTCTTGCTTGCATGAGTCCACCTGTGATACCACCAAGAATACCACTCTCAATACCCTCTTTTGAAATAAGAGCACCTACATCTTCTCCTTTCTCATTCTTTCCTACAAGACCATACAAAAATCCATCCACCCATACATCTGCATTATTGGTTTGATAGGCTTTGTTAAAATAGTTTTGTGTACCCACTTGCAAAGCATACTGTCCTACTTCTTGCAATGATTCAAAAGGATCAAATACATACTTACCTACACCTGTCACCTTTTTACCTAGTCCTTCAACTTTCTCATAAAGTTTTCCAAACTTAGTGGTAACATCTGGCATAGCTGCATACTTTCCATCTTTTAGAAGAACATCATCTGCTCTTCCTAACAAACTGTTTGCAGCCTGTCTTGATGAGTTGTAAGAGGAACCTAAAAGTTTTGGAAGTTGGGTGAACTCTATAGCTGCCAACAATGCCATGTTTCCAAGAAAAGAAGTCTTTCCTACCTTCTCTGATTCTTGATTTATTTTTTCCAAGTCTGCACCTGAAGGCATTTCGCCAGCATGGGTATCCTTGTATTGTTCAATAAGTGATTCTCTATATTGGTTAGCAGTTGAAAGAGCTTCAAATGAAGATTCGCCAGCTGCTGAATAAACAGAAATAATTGTTCTCCTTGTAGCATCACCCATTGATGCAAACTTATTTGTTTGCATTGCCAACTCTCCAAGCTTAGATGCTCTTGTTGATATGTCAGCTATTGATGATAGCTCCTTCTCTAGAATAGCAGCTGCTTCAATATTCTTTCCGGCAGAAAAAGCCCTTGCTGTATTTCTTAATACAGGAGTGAACAGTTTAAATGCTTGAGATGCTTCAGCAGCACTTGCTGTGGCAGATGCTGCTCTTCCTAACATTGACCCTGCTTTTAGAAGACCTGCATTTGCAATATTACCACTCACCATTGCACCCACTGCATATCCTGAATTCTTTATTAGTTTATCAAACAAGAAGTTTGCAGTGAGCCAGTTATCAGTGGAGTACCAAGATGCATTCTTTTCCTTATCTGTATAGTAGTTTGGAAGATATGTTTGATCTACCTCATTGTTCCATTCATCAAGTTTTCTTGATCCTTCATTATCCCAAATGTCTGAAAACTTTCCTACAGTTGCCCATTTACCAATTCCATAAAGAGTGGTAAAACCACCTGCAACAGTTGTTGCTGTAAGGTTCAATCCTTTAAGAATACCATTTGCAGCCTTATCCCAATTAGATTGAGCATAGCCATGTTGATCTTCAATCCTCACTATACCAGCATCGTACTTACCATATCTTCTGTTATCATACAGTTCTTTGGCAGAAACTGTAGGTAGCATTGGAGATATGACAGGACCACTACCAAAAAATTCATCAAATGCATTACCGCCTTTAGGAGACAGACTAGTATTTGATAAATTAGCATATCCAGTAGAAACAGCTGTTGCAGGATTAGGAAGATTCATAGGATTAGAATCTTCATTCAGCAATATGGGGTTAAGATTTTTATCAAAATCTGGCATAATCTATTAGCGATTAAATATTGAAAAATCGTATTTAGGATATTGAGCTTTCAACAACTTCATCAAGTTATCATCTGTTAATGAGTTAAGTTGTGAAATACCTTGATCATATCCCACTCTTCTTCTGCCATCAGGACCTGATACCTCAAATGTTTTCCATCTTCCGTCATTCCCCATAAGATTTATCTTAGGAATGTACAAATTAGGATTACTCAAATCTTCGTCAAGATCAGCAGTGATGTTATACTTTGTAACACCCGGAAAATCTCCAAAAGCTTTTTGTATAACAGATCTATTAGGATCTCCTGTAAGATTAGTGTTACCTTTTCCAAGGTTCAGTCTTATTGATTCTTGAGATTTATCACTTACATATCCGGACCCAAAGTATTTATTAATATCACTTCCGTTAACTCTAAGCTTTTGAACATTTTTGTCAACAGTGGGATTTTTCAAATGCACTTCATATGCATCTCCTTTTCTGTAAACAAAAATCTTAGTGTCTTTAATATTTTCGTCTGCTAACATTTTTTCAGAAGTCTCTGTACTGTACTTCTCATCTGCTGCAATACCAAGAGCATCAGCAGCAGTGATTAGCGCACTCACTCTATCAAACATTACAGGAGGAAGTTTTCCATTCTTGTCTCTAGCAAGTGCTTTAATTTCAGGAACAAGTGTAGTGATGAGAGGAGCAAGTGTAGCTTTGTATTCTTTATCTTCCAAAGACTTTACTTTTTTATTTAAGTCTCCATATTTTGCAATATGTTCAGAAACAGAAAGAAGAATAGGTCTTAATTCTTTTGCACCTGCTACATCTACTCCAAATGCTTTTTTAGATAACTCTAATTTTTTTTGTTGTCCTCCTACATTATATGTAAGAGATATATATCCAAGAGGAGCTTTGTCAACTCTTAGTGTAGCCTTACCAGAATTTATATCACTTAGTAATTGTGAAGGCGAAATAGTTAATGCATCTCCAGTTCTCCAATTAAAAACTGCACTTGCAGATTTATATTTATTGTCCAAAGCATTTAGTTCTAAATTGGCCTTTTTTACTTGTGTTTGATATTCAGGATCATTTTCTGCTTTTATTTTAGCATCTGCTCTAAGGTTCTTTTCTTTCTCTTCCAATCCTTGCAGATAGTTCTTCTGTCTAGCTAGTTCTTGCACTAATTCAAGTGCATCAGCTTTAACCTTTGTAGGATTATTAGGATTCTTTTTCAAGTCTTCTAACATCTCATTTATCTGAACAGTAGTGTATTTTTTCTGAAGTTTGGAAACAGTAGCATTTGCATTATCTTTTGCAGATTGTACATGATCAACAAAATACTCTTGACTCATATCTTCATTATCTGTATCATTTCCTAAAGGAGTCCAAGGTGTAGATGTAGCATCTCCGTATAGCTCTACTTTTTTAAGTGCGTTTTCTTCTGCTTTAAGTCTTATTTCCTCTTTTTTTAATATAAGATCTTGTTCATCTTTCCAACGCATTCTATTTTCAACCTGTCTTTTATGGTTCATTTCCATCGCCCAATTCTCTTGTTCTTTGATTGGGTTTTTCATATACTCCTCTATTCTGTTTGTCCAAGAGAATGCATTTCCAAACTCGTTTATAAATCCATCTTTGTATATAGAGAACTTTACACTATCAGGATTGTTTTTTGCAGAAGAGATATTGCTTTCTAATTCTTCATCTAGTTCTCCGGGAACACCATCTTTTCCTAACAATCTTTCATAGTATTCAATTTTATCCTCAATCTCATCATTTAATTTAGGATCTGAAACCATGCCTTTTTGTTCGTTGAGGTATTCTAACTTTAAAACGGCAGCTTTTCTTCTTTTATCATAATTACCCACTGCCCTATTTACTAAGTCTTCAGACGTAACACCTCTAAATTGATAATTTGCATCAATTCCAAGTTGATTCATGTCATCAGGAGTGAGAGATGCTCTGATTGCTTGAGTGATTTGGTTTTCACTAATCCCCTCAATCTTATATCTCTTCATAGCATCTGCTATCTTGTCTTTGTTCAGTGAACCATCAGAATTGATTACAAAAGGAATATCATATTGAGAAAGTTTAGGATGGAGAGCTTTGATTGCCTCCATTGCTTTTTTCTTAACATCTGTATAAGGAGTGTACCTGTCTCTAAATGATTCTCCTAATTTAGTGGAAGATAACCAACTGTTAGCCTTTGTATTAAAGTCATAAACATTTGCCTGAGACGACTTACCTTCTTTTATTGCAGTTTCCATATCTGCAAGTTGTTTTCTATACCAACTTGCTGAAGATACAGCAGACTGAATATTAGAGTCTTTGGCTATTTGTGTAGCCATTCCTCCTACAGAGTTGACAAGTTGATAATTGGAGAAGTCTCCAGCAGCTACAGTTTTTAGCTTTGAGCCAAGTTCATTGAGCTTTGATTGGAGATAGGCTTTGTCAATGTCTCTTACGACATCCATCCCTGCTACATTATCAATGTAGCTTTGAATCTTTTGTACACCTTCGTCATACTTCTGCTGTTTATACATGCCCACTTGGGTCATTGCTTCAACAGGAAGTTGCTGAATGTAAGGATTAAATTGTGATATACTGTCAGAAAATGAGGCCATAATGATTGAATTAGCAAATGTAATTTATAATATTAAATGCTCCAACACCTCTAACGGTTTTTGGTAATTTACTGTAACCGAAAGGATTACAGATTTTTGATGGCTTTTACAATAGAACCATTCCTGCTTTTCTCTTTCTCTTTCACTTTAACACCAAGCTGTTTAGCAAGCTCAGGACTTTGTTCAGCAAGAGCTTGTTTCATTTCATCTGTAAGACTACCTGCAAGTTGCTGTGTGTTAAACTGAGCCAAAGGATTGTAATTGATGATTCTGCCTTGAGGACCAAATCTGTAATTGTACATATTCTGCATAACACCAGATTGGAAGTTCTCCAATTTGTTTTGTCCAATCTTAGAGGCAATTGAATTAAGAGCCACTTGAGCTTGTGTTTTCGTATTAGCTTTGGCTTTTGCTTGTCTAACAAATTGTTCATCTAGTATTTTAAGATTTCCAATAGTAGCTTCATTCAACATAGCAATGTTTCTGTTGTTAGCAGCCATCTCTTGTTGAATATTTGTAGCTTCCACTTGTGCAATTGTTTGTCTATCAGCAGCTTGTTTCTGTGCAGCAAGCATTGACAGAGCAGCAGGATTGTTTCCAATTTGTCTAGCAAGGGCATTGAAATCAGCTTGATTCTTATTCAATGCTTCTTGAGCAGACATTTTAGGAGCTCTTGTCTCAAGCATTGGTTTGAATGTTTGTGCTTGTACAGGTTCAAGAGTGTTTGTTGCTAGTGCCAGTTGTTCTCCCATAAGCTGAAAAGGATCAAGAGGAAGTTTGTTAGTGGGTCTGATGTAGGGTAGGAGTTCATTATATCCTGCTCCTATGTAATCTCCGTATTTATCTAAGAACCCTTGTTTTTTTTCTTTTTCCTCCTGATTAGGACTGTAAAAGTTAAATCTATTTTCATCGGGAACTGACAATGTACTTGGTGCATTTGCAATTGGAGAAAGAGCATCAAGATATGATGTATCATCTATAGTGGCCATTTCTCTTTTAGGAACAGTAGTTAAAGGAGGAGTGACACTTTTTTTAGATGTTGTTTTATTCTTAGAAGGTGCAGGTTGTTTACCTTTTACAACTACATCAGGAAGAGGTACATATTGATTAATAGAAGGCTGCATTCTATTAATTAAAGCTTGAGCAGTAGGAGTGTATATTCCTGATTGACCTTTAGGAATCTTAGTTCCTTTCTTAGCTTGCATGAATTTACCTCTTGCAAGAGCATCAGATTCTAATCCCATTTCTTCTGCTGTATCAAGAATTGCATTCTGTATACCTGCCAGTGTCTTTTTCTTGTTAGCTAATTCTTTAAGTTTCATATCTGCTCCTGTAAGCATAGCCATTCCTGCATTTAGTTTGAGTAGATCAAAAGGACTATCTGCATCTGTATCATCAATCAGTTTAGTGGCTTTGTCAACGAGTTTATTTTGCTTGGCTTCATTCTTTGACAAATCAGCAGCATAGGATTTGAACTTCCTACCCTTTGATTTATCATCACCAAGTTCAGAAACACCGTAAGAAGGAATCATCATATTGCCAAACACTACAGCAGATGTATCACCAACTGCTCCACCTTCTTGCATTTCAGCAACAGGCTCTCCTCTTTCAGCTTCCACCATGTTTCCACCATAGCTCATTCCTATGCCTGAGTTTCCTCTGCCATCAGTTTCTTCGTGAGATTGTCCTCTGAGCATTACAGTTTCACCACTTCCGGGCATGTAAGGATTGTAAGACATCACTTCACCCTTTCCACCCCAATGTGTTTGGAGATTGCCACCCATTGCCATCATAGAGAGCTTCTCATCATCTCCCATATAATTAGCTCTCATGTTTCTTACATTGCCTCCAGCTCTGAGCATTTCTGCATCATTAGGAGGACTGAGAAGTTGGTCCATTGAATATTCACCAAACTTTGTAATCACTTGTGGTTGCCAATCATGACTCACCCATCCACCATCTTTCATAAATGAACCAAACTGATTAGACAATGATTGATTGTATGCACCTTGTTGCATATTCTGCAATCCTTCCTCTGTCCATTTTTTAGTACCTCTTGATATCAAAGATGTGGCAAGATTTACAGGTGCATCCATAGCCTGATTTGCCTTTTCCATAATTTGAGGAAGCACTGCCATTATAGCACCTGCCATTGCTTTAGGAACATCTCCTCCCTTCTTATATTGTTTCATTTGAGAATCTTCTAATGGTTCATATCCAAGATTGTCATAGAGAGTGCCCGGATTATACATATTCTGTATCTCCGTGAGATTACCTCCTACTTGCATCCCTTCTCTAGCCATTCCTAGAATATCATATCCTGTACCAAATGATTGAAAGCTAGATTGATCAGGAGAAAGAAGATTATCTTCAGGACGTACATACTTTCTTTTTGGCATATCAGGCTTAGATGTTGCAGCCTCTTTTACAATCTCACTAACATTCTTAAATACTTTTGCTTTCTTTCTCTCATCTACAGCATTCTTTATTTGACTATACCATTGTGCTGCTTTACTGCCACCTAACAAAGCTGCTGTAGCTGCATCTGCTGTTTGACTAGAAGGAACAGTCATTTGTTGCATATTTGGTGGAGTGAATGACTGAGCTACTGACGGAGGAGGTGTTGTAGGCAATTTTGTAGGAGCCGTTGCCATTGCTCTATTCATTGACAAATCAAGAGTGGTGGGAGAGACAGAAGCAATTCCCATTTGACCCTTCTTGATATTTTTCTTCTTTCCCATATTCGTAAAATTCAACAAGTCATCTAACTTCTTAAGAGGAGCTTCATCAAGTTGATTGATGTTTCCGCCTGTTTTGTAATACTTTGTGTAAGGAGATTTTTTTACAGCTTCTGAATATTCCTTCTCAAATTTATCATCTTTTTTAAGCTGGATTTTGTTTATATAATCAGAAGTTTCTTTAGGAAGAGATTTCATCCAATCAAGAGAATTGTATATGTCTACACCTTTCTCTTTTGCAGCAACAAGAGCATCTGATAAGTTACCTCTTCCGTAATTGTAAGCTGCTAATGTTTTAGCCAGTCTTACCTCATTTGATTGATTAGGTTTATTGATGAATTCTGAATTATACAAATCATTCATTGCCCATCTCTGTACAGCAGCTGAATGTTCAGGATTCATTAAATCAATTTGTTCAGGCTTATATTTTGTAGCCTTCAAGAAATCGTTATATGTGCTTTGTGATATTTGAGCAATTCCTCTTCCTGTATCTTCTCCTAAAGGAGAAATAGCCTTAGGATTAAATCTAGATTCTTTATATGCTTGTTTTAGGTAGATGTCTCTAGGAATACCTACGCCATTTTGAGCAACAGGGTATTCTGTAACAGATTCTCCATCAAATTCATAATCTTCTCCGGGATACATCATTTGTACATCTCCTGTATCAGAGATGCCAAGGAGAGGTTGATACACCCCTTGCATTGTAATTTCATTGCTGTCTATTTCTACAGGCTTTCCCCAGTTCTCAGGATTCCAATAGCCATCATTGTCTTTCTTTATCTTGCTTCCTTTCTTACTAATAGTCTTAGGCTCAAAGTCAAGTCCTGCTTGATAATAGGACATCATCTTTCCACCATTCTCATAATAGGGAGTTTTTTTATATTCATCCTTTGTAGCATCGTAAGAATATGTAAAACTATCTTCAGGAATGGGTTTACCACTAGTAGTGGTAGCTTGTTTTGACAAATTAACAGGAAGAGTGGCAAATCTCCATCCATAATTCAGATTCTCTAATTCACCTTGTCCTTCTTTTCCTCCATAGAGAGTTTCTCTCATAGGAGTGCCTATTTCTGATTCATAATCTCTTAGTCCACGAATAGCTCCTATGTAGTCTTCATAAAATCCTTCTCTTTGTTTAGAGAGAGCAGTTTTTACTTCTTGAGGAGATAGATAGATGCTGATGGGATTTTGTTCCATGTATTCTCTCATGGCAGGCATTCCTTTTTCACGAAGAGCTGCCACCCTACCTTTAGTCCATGCATCATATTTAGCAGGATCTTTTGCTCTCAGTAGAGGATTGAGAATATCTTTAGCACTTGCTATTGTTGCACTGAGTTTATATTTCCTATCAGGATCTGTGGGGTCAGGAAGAATTTCCATTCCTTCTTCTGCACTAGCTTTTGTCTTCTTTGCGTATTTACCATTAGAAGGAATACTTCTTGTACGTGCGTATGTAAATCCTACAGCACCGGGAAGATTACCTCCCATTTGCATTGTTCCTCCCCATGCTCCATTATAATTGAAGCCTTTGTCTGTAAGTCCTCCCATGTAAGATTCTACAGAACCTCCTTGTTGCTTCTTTTTATTCTTTGCCATTATTTGTAAGAGATTTGAGCAGGTGCGTAAATAAATTGTGATGTGAGATGGATGTCAGAGCGATTGTCAAGAATATGTCTCACCTTCAATTCTTTGGCTCTGAGAGGTTCTTTCTTAAATGATCTCTTGGAATAGTCCATATTAACTTGATTGACAATCTTGTCTATGGACATTGATTCACAAGTGGTTGTGAAGAGAGGAATTGATTTGTTCTTTATAAGAGACCAGAAAGTGTTGTATTGATAGAAATTGTCTGACTTTGTGAAAGTTATTGTTTTGCTGTCATTCTCGTATATAGGATATTTCATGTAGTCTTGCAGATTCCTTTTGGGCTTTGGAGCAAGTTTTAATACACCTGAGCTTTGTTGTCCATTATACAAAACAGCTTTGTTGAAATAGTATTCATCTGTTTCCACTTTCCTACTGTCATCAAATACACCAAGTACACTAGGAAGGTATTGATACACTTTCGTGTAGTCTTTTACATTCTGAAGAATTTCATCATGATATTGATATGCAAAAGGATATTCAATGATGTAAGGATTGACACATCCGTAGAAGTTGTTATAGATGGTGGGGTTTGTAAGATGTCTCCAAATAGACCCTGTATTATGAAACTTGAACTGAATACTTGCAAGTTGTTGCATTGTTAGTTGCTGTATAGGAAATTGCCAAGACCTACCACAACACTTAGTTCCAGTGGAAGTGACAATAATAACATTGACAGAATTATTCACATTGAATGATAGTCCGTCAATCAATTGTTGTCTTGTTACATCAGAAGCAAGTGTATTCCCCAAATCATCTGATATGGAGAACACACTTGTTCTATTTCCTGCCTTCTTAAGTTTTAATGTGATAGTCATTTCTTATTCATTAAGGACATGTACAACTTGCAGCACTGTATGTAATTTCAGATATTGTTGCGCCTCCTATAGAAGTAGGAACAAGAGAATTTAGATACATACATGCTGTAATTGATTGATATCCCACTTCAACAACTTGTTCAACAGTGGCTCCACAACAGGTTATATATTGCACTGAACCTCTCACTGTTACATTAAAGAACACTTGTTGAACACATGGAATTGCAGGTATTCTTGTACTAGTGGTAGATGTTGTGCTACTACTGCTACTACTTGTTGAGCTTGTACTACTGCTACTTGTTGTAGATGTAGTGGCAGATGTGCCTACAATAGGAAGTGTTATAGAATTTGTACATGTTCCCTTTGACACCACTTTTATCAATGTTGCAGCATTGGGAACAGCATATGATGTGTATCCTGCTGTTAACGCTGCTTTTGAAATGTTAATTGCAAAAGGAGATGTATATCCATCAGCATCAGAATACAGATCAAAAGGACCTGTATCTGTTCCTGCTATTGTTAACGTTATCACTACTGTTTGTGCCATTTGTTATGGTATTGTTGTTGTTGTAGATGTTGTTGGAATACATCCTGTGCAGTTATTATTATCATTACAATTTGTTCCACAAGAACTAACTGTAATATTACTTCCCGGAATAGGAGGATAGGAAGAATTAGAACACACATATGCAATCTCTGTTTCATTGAATAGATATGCAACGTAGTCAATTGATCCACATGGTACATACAAGAACTCACTTCCTCCTCCCGGATTCTCAAGTTTATAACACACACAACCCGGATTTAGTGTAGTTGATGTACTACTTGTTGACGTACTACTTGATGTACTAGAGGAGGTTGTAGTGGTGGTAGTGGGTAGGCAAGATGTACATGTACCACTTGATGTACAAGACACTCCACAATTATAAACATTCACCCCTGCTACAAATATGTAAGGAGATGTAGCATTCAAACAAGCATTATACACTTCACCTGCGCCAATATCATATGCAGTGTAGAAGCTGTCACCACAATATCTCAGAGATATTGAAATTGGAGATGCTGTAGTGTTTACAAATGTAAAGCAGTTACAATCCAAGACAGTGGTTGTGGTGGAAGTTGTGGAACTACTTGTAGATGTACTTGTTGACGTAGAAGATGTTGTGCTTGTAGAAGTGGAAGATGTAGATGTAGAGCTAGTGGAAGATGTTGATGTGGAAGATGTTGAAGAAGATGTAGATGTGGTTGTTGAAGGCGTATAACAAGAGCATATCTCTGTAGGACCTTCATCACTAATTCTTGTATGCGGTTTGTTTACATCAAAGCATATTACATTACCAAGAGAACCACTTCCTGTTACAAATGTTCCATCACACTCATAGTAGCTATATGTACCAGTGGACGCAATTGTTCCTATGTGACATTCACATGGCAGAGCAAGTGTAGTGGTAGTGGATGTAGTTGAGCTTGATGTAGACGATGTACTTGTTGAGCTTGTACTAGATGTTGATGTACTGCTTGTAGATGAAGAAGACGTAGAGGAAGTTGTAGATGTAGTGGTGGAAGGAACGTAAATAGCAGAACCACCAAGAGAACAAATTGCTGCTCTAGCTTGTCCACCAAGCAGACAGTTTGGCGTGTAAATAGTAGTGGTAGATGTTGATGTAATAGGAGGTTGTTTAGCCACCACCAAATCAATATCACAACTTTCATTAATGCCAGAATAGAAGAAATTGTTTTCTCCTATGTACCAATTAGGAATATAGCTATGGAAACTCACCCAACTCTTTGTGTTGAAGTTGAATGAAATTGTCCAAGACTTGTTACAGAAATAATCAAGGTCTGTGAGATTTACAATCTTTCTCAAAGAGCCATTCTGAATATAGAACTCTTCAGAGCTAGCATCGTATTTTATATCTTTTGACAGAGGAATGTAATCAAGCTTTGTGATTATGATTCTGTCATATTTGCTGTCAAATACACCATGTAAACCAACACCATTGAAATGGTTGTCTACATTTACATCAGGGAAATACCTAAGGATTTCAAATGCTAAGTGGTCTGTCATAAACCTGTTGACACCACTGCCAAATCCTGTAAGTTCTTCAATAGCTGTACCTGAAATAAGGAATATCTGACCCCTCTTAGCATCAATTGTCACTTGTCCTTGAGGTATCTTCAGAAGCATTTTGTGTTGACTTCCTACATATCCCAAATCAGTTTCTGCAAAATCAACAGGAGGACTGCTTCTGAATAATGAATCATTACCAAGGTAGGCAGCTTGAGGATTGCTTGTTTCAACAGTGAGAAGAGTGTTATACAGCAAAGACTTGTTTTCAAATCTTGCAAGGATGGCTCTATTCTGAATACCATCAAGAGATGTCAGCTTTCCATAGTTCTGAGGGAAATCAAAGAAACTGATTGGTCTATATATCAACCAACTATTAATCCTGTTATCAGAGAAACTTTGTTGCCTGTCTGAATATATTGCTCTAAACGGAAAGTTTGTATAACAGAGTTGCTCCACCCAATCTACAGGGAGATGGGAGAAGAATGTTTCCTCATTCTGTTTAGAGAATCCTACATTGTAATAATAGGTGTTATCAAGAGCAATGGGAACATTTGATTGTTGTAACCAATCATCAGGTACACCTGAGCTCACGCGAGGCCAAAAGTCTCCTTCTCTATTATTAAATGCTTGTCTAAGATCAACATTCACTGTAGACTCACAATAGAAATAAGGAATACCATAAGCATACAGATACATCTTTCCATCATAGAAAGTTCTTCCGGGGTTAGGTTCTGATGCTGTAGAAGGAGGAAACTGACTATTAGGACAATCAAAGTTGTGAGCTTTGATAGATATAATATTCCTTAACTCATTAAGACCAACAGTTGTTGGATTAAAATCATAAAGAATTGATCTTGAAGAAAACCAATATTTAGGATAGGCAATGTTTCCTATTTCATCATAGAAAATATCACTATCATCAGGAGCTCCTACCCTATCATCAATGAAGAAGGGAAGCTTTGTTTTGAATGCAAACTTATTAATGAATGTGTCCCCACCAAATATTGTAGTGGAAGAAGTATTGTTTAAATTAACTTGATATCCGGTGTCAATTGTCTGGTAGGAGTACATCTGCCCCCACTGATTAGGAAATATTGATTTTATAGATGCATAGTATGAAACTGTCTTAATGTCACTCAGTTGCTCAGGTGTAGCACAAAGAGACTTTTGAGAAACTGTATATCTTGATTCATCACTAATTATAGGAGATGTACCAAATAAAAGATTGGGAGTTTGAGAAGGAGCAGGAAGGAATGTCTTGTTTACATCTGTTCTCAGATATACAGAAGATTCCCTGCTAAAGTTATTTATATCATGGGTGTCTCTTACATTCTGTACACCGGGGAACAGATATTGAACAATGTCAAGAGGTCTTTGCTTTATACCAAGATCGTTGTCTACAT